>PVMK01123037.1_pt1 | contig 81190 bp, 73 predicted proteins | sample 1853481 | NCBI WGS metagenome assembly PVMK01 (sample SAMN08533507, study PRJNA380276) | Marine sediment metagenome, whole genome shotgun sequencing project.
CTGTCGATTCGATGGTGCTCTTCATGCCTTCAACCAACTCCGGCGGTGACGCCATGGGCGCCACCGCCGCTTTATCGACCACAAACTCCACTCTTGCTTTGGATCCACTTCGTAAGACCTGCTTCGTTTCCATCATGAGCACGTAGTCAACCGATGGAGTCGGCTTCATCGGAGCCACCCCCTGACCGGCACGGGCCCCGACGGTTAGAGCCGCCTTGACCTCCACCGTCTGTTTCAGGCCCTTCTCGAAGGTTCGCCGAAGCTTGCCCAGCGGTGCCTGGCCGGGCGTAACGAGATGAAGCCCAGGCTCACCCCACTCTTCTTTCGGCGTGATGGTCGGATCCGGGAATTGCTCCTCGGCGGCGGGGGCATCCGGTTCGGCCGTACTCGCCGTTTCGGCTTCAGCCGAAGTCTCTGTTTCCGCTTTCGCGGGGTCGGCAGGCTCCGGTTCCTTCTTCGAACAAGAGGCTGCAACGAAAACCAGAAGAATGATCCAAAATCGCATCGGAGAATCCTAGCACAACCCGACGCCCACCGGCGAAGGCGCTCGCGCCCTCATTACCGATGTCTTTGTCGTAGGCTGAGGTTCACTCTGCGGGAAGCGCCGAGGTGTTGGCGACTTGGACTTGGAACTCTTCGTGGACGTGGACGGTTTCGGTGCCGCTGGTTGTTTTGATGAGGATGTGGTCCTCGGCGGTGCCGCTAGCCGATGCGTCGGATTCGAGGGCGTTGAGCTTGAGGATGATTTGGCCGTTGGCCTCGGCGGTCATCGACTCGACTGAGATTTCAATGCCTTCTTCGGGGAACTCGATGCTTTGGGGGACCGCCAACTGCTGTACCGTGATGTTGAGCATGAGCTCGTCGCCCACGTGGTCGACCAACGTGTAGGTGTTCACCTGTTGGACGGTGAATCCGTAGGCTTTGATGTCCTGGCGTGACTCCCAACGGGCGCCAAGGCCAACCGGTTCCGCCGGGAGCAACACGCGCGTCAACGTCGAGCGCGTGTTGACGATCATTCGGAGTAAGCGAACCGGTACATCCGAACGCTTGGTCTGCTCGTTGAACTCGCCGGCCAGCATCCGGCCACGGTTGTCGACTTCGACCCAGCCACCCACTTGGTCGACGATGGAGGCACCGCTTCGAAGAAGCTCGGCCATTTTCTCGTCGAAGTCTTCGGGCACGACCGCTTCAGACTTCACGACGTCGACGGCGAACTTCACCCCGCGCTCAGTCAGCTCGGCAGGCCCGGACACGATGTCGAGACGAAGCCCCGGCAAGACGGTAAGCGCGGCGGTGTCCTCGCTGGTCGCAAGGGTCGCCACCCGGAACGTCGTCGTCGACGTGGTCGTGGTGCCCGCAGGAATGACGTAGCGCAGCTCTGCCCTCGGCCTCTGCCCCTTGTCGAGCAACCGAACCCCGTTGCCGTCCTCCGAGTCGGCGTCCGACGCCGTGTTGGACTGTTTGGAGCCGGTGAAGGCCAGCAGCGCGCACGCGAGCACCAGCCCGCGCATCATTGAATACCTGGTCATGGAACCCCTTACTTCTCCGAGAAGACTGTCTTCCAGTCGTTCTTCATCGAGACGACGATCCAGCCTGACTGGCCTGCTGCATCGAGCGCCCGGTCGAGCCTGCCGACGCTGCTCTTGCGATCGTACTCATATTCGCGCTCGGCATCATCATGGCGCAGTAGAAGCCCAAGTCGCGCCCCGCCGCTGCCGACGGTGGTCCATTGCAGCATCTCGAAGTCGCCATCCGAATTGCCGAAAGCGAGAATCGGCCGGCGGCCGATGTGCCTGTAGATGCCAACGGGCTTACCGACCTTGTCGTCGACGAAGCTGATCTCGGGCAGGCGTAAGAGCGAAGGCTTGCCGCCCTGCATCTCGTACCGGGTCTCGATCGACGAGCCGACGACGCGCTCCGGCGGGATGTCGTAGACCTGCTCAGTGAACGTGCGCATGAACTCGACGCTGCCACCGGAAACGATGAAGGTCTTGAAGCCGTTGGCCTCGAGGTAGCGCAGGAGCTCGAGCTGCGGTTGATACGCGAGCTCGGTGTACGGCTTCTCGAACTTCGGGTGGCGGGCATCCCGCACCCACTCGGTCACGATGGTGTCGAACAGCGTGGCACTCATGCCGGTGTGCGAAGCCATGACGATTTCGAGCAAGCCGTGGCGTCCCGTGGCTAGGAGCGCTTCGTTGTCGCCCTCGATCACCGCTCTGAATGGCTCCTGGTTTTTCCATTCGGGATGAACGCGCGCAAGGTCTCTCACGCGATGAAGTGCGAAGGCCATCTCGGCGTACACCGGTTGCTCGACCCACAAGGTCCCGTCGTTGTCAAAAGTCGCCACCCGTTCCGCGCGCTCCACGAAGGCAGGATCGTCGGGATCGGTGACCGCGCGGACGAAGTCGAGGATCTGCGCTTTGGTTGCCGTGTCGTTCCACGAAGGGAGCGGATCGACGGAAGCTTCGGCCTCAGCGCCGACTTTGGGTTCCTGCGCGCCGGGCTGTGGAGAGCTGGCACAGCTCAACACGAACAGCACAGATGCCAGCAAACCGAGCGCCCGCGTATAGCTTCCAGTGAGACTCATGGCGCAGAATGTAGGAGTGGGTCCTTAGCGCGTCCAGGCTAAGCTACCGCTTTTTTACGCCTGCGCGTCGAGGACAGCGAGAAAAGTGCCTGGCTCGGGCCGGACCCGGTAATTGTCCGTCAAATCGGCGAAAATGATCCTTCGACTCGGGTCGATGATCACCACGGTCGGCAGGACGCTGTCGCTATCGTAGCCAAGCGCATCCATGAGAAATGGCACGCCGCCGACGTGCTCGATGCCCAACCGGCGCGCCAGCTGCCCCTCCTCATCGACACAGAACCGAATCGGCGCGTCGAAACGCTTGGCGAGCGCCCGTGTGTTCGCTGCGGGCTGCCGAGCAATCAAGAAAATCTCCACTCCACGGGCTTCGAGCTCTCGATATTGCGCCGCGATCTCTTTGATTTGTGCCATGCACAGGGGACACCAGTTGCCACGAACGAACATATAGAGTCCGTGCTTGCCTTCCGTCGGCGTGACGGGCTTCCCCTCCCCGTCGTACAGCTCGAGCTCGGGCAAGTCGGCGCCAACCGTGATGACCGTAGGAACCGAGTACCAAAAGACATAACCAAACGTGGGGATCAAGCCGAGGAACAGCGCATACCAACTGGCAGGCGACTCGAAATCGATGAACGAAAGCACCGTGCCGATGGGCGCAAGCGCAAGCAGCAGATACTGGTTGCGAGAGGTCCGTGCCCGCTTGACCAGCACGAGCGACGACATGAATGTGACGAGCGGAGCGATTGCAACCAGCGCGCCGACCCAAGCAAGCCCCGTTCCCGGTACACGAACCAGGTGCGCGATGATGTGAGCAAGGGCAGCCATCGCGACCATCAAATAAGGAATCGGAAAGTAGCGTTTAAATCGATTCATACGTGCCCGTCAGACCGTCTAACCCCCAACAACGTTACATCAAAGCAAAACCTGCCCCTCCCTCGAAGCTGCCGCTGCTTAATAAGGGTCGCCCGGTCGTTTGGAGGGGGGGAGACACGACCGGGCGGGGGACTACCGGCGGACGTATGGGGGGGTTCCGCCGGTAAAAGTTTTTGTTGTATTGCTACGAGAACGCCTGCGTCCTCATGGCTTAAAAACTAGGCACTGGGAGTGGAATCGTCAATGGCACCTAGGCCTCTCAGGTGAATTTTACGGTGCATTAGGTCACAGTTCGGTTCGAAATGAGATGCTGGCTCGCTGCGCCCGCAATGCTGCCCACGAGATCGGCGACAACGTCGCCGAGCTCGGGAGATCGTCCGGGGACGAGCGCCTGGTGAATCTCATCGGAGAGGCCCCAGAGGACCGAAATGAAGACCGCAAACGCGGCCGTTCGCCACGCAGACGCCGACGGCCATGTGCGCGACGAGGCCGCGGCGCAGAGCCAACCGAGCACCGCGTACTCGACGAAATGGATGCCCTTGTCCCGTAGCGGGAAGTGAAGGATCCCCGGGACCTGCACCTCGAACGACGAGATCACGAAGATGAGGCCCATGTACAGAAGCGCGAAGCGCCAGGGCCGCACCCGCTCCCACCGCGAGTCCATGCTCAGCTTGCGCCTCCCGCATCGAGCACCAAAAGGCGTGTGCGTCGGCCGCGCTCGTGGAGCCCATCCGCGCCGGTCATATACCCGGAGAGGCTGTGGCGGTAGGGCTCGTCGATGGTGACGGTTACGATCTCGCCAGTTGGGTCGTAGCCTTCCGGCGCGACGAGATGAACGATTTCGTTGCGCTCGCTGCGACCAGCGAATCGCCCGGTGTCGCCTGGGGACGGTCCTTCGACTAGAACCTGCAAGTCTTGGCCTACCAATGACTGTAAGTGCGCCGATTGCTGCGTCTCGACCAGAGCGAACAAGCGAGCCAAACGCTCGTCTTTCACCTCTTCGGAAACTTCGTCACCGAGCTTGAGCGCCGGGGTGTAGGGCCGGGGTGAATACTTGAAGGCAAACGCAGCAACGAACCCGACCCGCCGCACGAGCCTGAGTGTGTGCTCGAAATCCTCTTCCGTCTCGCCCGGGAAGCCGACGATGAAGTCCGAGGAAAGCGTCAGCCCGGATCTTGCCTGCTTCAAGGCATCGGTGCGCGCGATGTAGTCCTCGGCGGTGTAGCGGCGGGCCATGCGTCGCAGCATGCGATCTGAGCCCGATTGCACAGGCAAGTGAACATGAGCCGGAAGCACCTCGAGCTCGGTGTGTGCGGCCAGCAGCTCGGGGGTGATGTGACGCGGGTGGGGTGAGGTGTAGCGAAGTCGACCGAGGTCGGGGATCTCCTCGGCAATCCGCCGGAGCAGCCCCGCGAACTCAGACGTGGACGCCGCCATCTTCGACCCGGCCTTACCCTCCCCGGCGTCCGCGCCGGGCTCGTGCCATGAATTGACGGTCTGCCCGAGCAGGGTGACCTCCCGCACGCCCCCGGCGACGAGGTCTCGAATCTCCCCGACGATCTCGTCGGCCGGCCGGTACCGCTCGGACCCACGTGTATAGGGAACGATACAAAACGTGCAGCGCTCATCGCAGCCTTTCATCACCGTGACGTACGCCGTGACCTCCCGGCGATCGGCATGCGGCTTGGCCCGCAGGAATTGGGGGTCATCCACATCGAAGACCGTCCGAGTGATCGGCGGGGCGCCCTGCTCGACCTCTCGGATCAGGGCCGGAAGCTCCGGGATATTGTCCGGCCCGAGGACAATGTCCACGAACGGCGCCTTGCGGAGCAGACGCTCGCCCTCCTGCTGGGCGACGCAACCCGTAACGGCCAGCACAGTGCCTCGTTGGGCCTCTTTGAAGGGCCGAAACGTCCCGAGAAGGCTCATCAGCTTGTGCTCGGCCTTCTCGCGCACACTGCAGGTGTTGATCAGCAGCAGATCGGCCAGCGCGGGCTCGCTTGCCTCACGATAGCCACTGGCCCGCAGGACCTCCTCGATCCGGCGGGAGTCGTGGACGTTCATCTGGCAGCCAAAGGTCTGGATGAAGTACTGCTTCATGGCGAATGAGGCGATAGCTCTAGCAGCCAGCGGAGCGGCCGCCAAACGGCCGAAATCACGTCGTTCGCTGGCGGAATTGGGGCTCCACGCGCTACAAGCCCTAGATAGATGGCTCGCTGGCGATGCATCTGTCTCTTGCTGGTCTTGGCGAGCGGCTGCAAGACGATCCCAGAAGATGCCTACGGCATCGATCGGATCCGTTTCCGCGGCATGGAGGCCCTCGACCACGAGGCCCTGCGCGCCTGCCTCGCGACTCAGGAGCGCGATCGCGTCACCCTTTCTTTCGGTACCAGCCCGAACCGCGAATGTGGCGTGCCTCCGTTCGATGGGAAGCGGGTGTCGTTCGATCTCTGGAGGAAGCTCCGTAAGGGCTGGGCGACCTTGGACTCGGCGGTGTTCGACCGTGACATGCAGCGAATCGAACGCTGGTACCAAGCGCGCGGCTACTATGACGCGGCCGTGGTCAGCACCGAGTTCGAGCCGCCTTCGGCTGCCGGCGACGACCGCATCATCGTCCCGCCGGGAGGACAGGCCCCGTGCACCCGAGAAGACGACGACCAGGGCTGCAAGCTAACCATCGGCATCGAAGTCGAGGAGGGGCAGCCGGTCTTGGTGAGCTCGATCCGGGTGACCGGCCATGAAGGCTGGGACTCCAGCAACCGGGAGAAGATCGAGAAAGCCGTCCGTCTCGAGATTGGGAAACCGTTCGACGAAGCGGTATATGAGCGCAGCAAGCGCGACATCCGGCGCGAGCTCAAGGAGGCGAGCTACGCGTGCGGCAAGGTCTTGGGGCGCGTGGAGATGGACCGCGAATCCAGAGAAGCGTTCGTCGAGCTTCGTGTGGAGGACGGGCCCGCGTGCACGCTCGGCGACATCACGGTCACCGGCAATGGCAAGCTGCCCGCCGACACGATCCTCGCAGTGGCCGACCTGAAGACGGGCAAAGTCTACAGCTCGCACATCCTCGCGGATGCCCAGCGCGCCGTCTACGCGTTGGGTGCGCTTGCATCGGTGAACGTGACTTCGACCCCACGGCTCGACGAGGAGGAGCAGTGTACGGGTGTCGTCGACGTCAACATCGCCGTCGAGCCGGGGCGACAAATCCGCTGGGGTATCGGCGCTGGCCTTCAGAGCGGCACCATCGCCACGCTGACGCTCCAGCAGGACACCCGAATCTCGGACGTTCACTTGTTTGGGCTGTTTGAGCACCGGAATTTCATCGGTGGTTTCCGGCGCTTGCGTATCGAGGATCGCCCGAAGATCGTCGCACGCGATCCACTGTTCCGATTCGGGCGGGGTTTCTTGTTCGGCAACGAGCTCCGCGTCGAGTACCGGCGGCCTGCATTTATCGAGCCGCGCACGACCTCCGCGATCCAGTTCCGTCACGACTGGGGCCCGGATCCCTACGAGCTCTTTCGCCGGCACGACCTCCAGCTTCGCGGGAGCCTCTCGCGACCGTTCTATGGCGGCAAGCTTCTGTTGGTAGGCGCTCTGAACTACGACACCTATTTAACTGTCGATCAGGATCCTCGGTTCCCGACGAGTTACCAGGTCGTGTTCCTCGACGAACGCGTCGTGATCGACCTTCGAGACGACTCTCGAAGCCCGCGTGCAGGATTCTTCTTTCAACTCGGCAGTCAGCAGTCGCCTGCGAAGCTGAAGCGCTCCTGGCAATACATCCGCGTCACTCCCGAGGTTCGTGGCTATGCACCCTTACCGCTGTCTTCGACGCTCGCGTTTCGGTTTGGCATGGGGGCGATGTTTTTGTTCTCGCGCGACCGCAACCGTTTGGACCTCGTCGGCCAAGCGCTCGGTCCACAGAACTACCGCCTACGCTCTGGTGGCCCCACGAGCCATCGCGGTTTCTTCGGCGGCTTCCTCGGCGACCCCGGAAGCATCGACTCACTCAACCGAGAGGGCTTCGACGCTCGCAACGACGGCGGCCTACGCAGGTGGGAAGCGGGTGTCGAATGGCGCGTCCCCATCACACAGGCATTTGCGACCGCGCTTTTCATGGACTTTGGCGACGTGAATCGAGGCAAGGCGTTCCGGTTCAACTACATCCGCGCTGCGGCAGGCTTCGGGTTTCGATATCAAACGCCGGTCGGCCCGATCCGTCTCGACTTCGGCTTTCTGATCCCCAAGTGGCAGGTCGTCGGCGAGGATGGGCCGCCAAACGCGTTCAACATCTTCCGCTTCATTCGCGGAGGGGTACCGGGCGCCATCCATTTCACCATCGGTGAGGCGTTCTGATGCGTTGGTTGTCTCGCCTCGTCAGCTGGTTCCTGGGCTGGCCACTCATCGCCATCGTGTCGCTGCTCACGAGCATTCAGTTTCATATGGACACCGACCTCGGCCGCAGGCTCGGTCGCGACATACTCAACGAATTCGTGTCCGGCGAAATGGTAGGCACGCTCCACGCCGGCTACATCACGCAGCTCCGCCTCTGGCACTCGATCGTCAAAGACGTGTTCGTGTACGATCCGGACGGCAACGCGATCATCTACGCGGAGACCGTGGAGGTCGGCATCGACCCGATCGCGGCGCTTCGTGGCCGCCTCCGGTTCTACTACGGCGACTTGACCAATGGATGGGTCGACCTGATCGACGACGGCGAAGGCGCGCCAACGTTCCTGGAGGCATTCGAGGCAGCTGACCAAACGCCCACCGAAGGGGAGCCCTTCCACGCGATCGTCGACAACATGGACCTGCGCAATCTCGAAGTGACCGGAGAGCTGCTCGGTCTGAAGAACCTCCGCGTCGTCGAGCTCGACGCGAAGGGACGCATGGAGTTCCACTGGATCACCGACATCGAGGTCTGGTCCGCGGTCGGGCGTATCGTGAGCCCGTTCCCATTCGAAGCGAGCCTCGACAACGTGGTCGGCAGCGTCCACACCGACGCGAGGGGCACGCAGGTGACCGCGGGGGTGAGCCGTGAGGACGAGCACGTAACCGCCGAGGTCGTCTACCGCCCGCACGAGGACAGCGCGCCCGAAGACCCGTACGACCTCGACCTCTTCGTGCGCGTAGAACCGATCAGCGCTGAGACCCTGCACGACGTCGGCTTCGACTGGGCGGAGTCGCTCAAGGGAGAGACGACGGGGTGGGTGCGCATCTGGGGACCGGAGGACGACTATCGCCTGCAGGCAGACATGAACACCGTCGGCGGGCGCGCGCGCATCCAGGGAGAGCTGCCGAGCGAGGGCATCACCCGCATCGAGATCTCCAGCCCGGGGGCAAAGCTGGCTGACGTGATCGCGGGGGCTCCCGACGTCGAGATCAGCGGCAGAATCGAGTTGACCAGCGACCCGAGGAACGAAGACGTGTTGGGCGTCGAAATCGAAACCGATGGCTTCATCTATGAAGACATTCACATCCCAGCGCTCATCGCGAAAATTCGGGCCCGCGAAGACGGCATCGACATCGACTCGGTGCAAACGCAATACGCCGGCGGAGACCTCTACCTGGACGGGCACGTCGAGTACGAAGGCGTCACCGAAATCCACGCGCGCGGAAACGTTCCGGAGGTGAGCGCCGACCCCAATTTCCAGGAATACGCGCCCGGCATCGAGGGCAGCGCGGAATTCGATCTGCACATTCGCCAAACGATGCGCGGCGAGTTCGAGACAAAGGGTTTGGTGCGTTTCGATCGCTTCGACTATGGCGCGCTCAGTGCGCACTTCTTGATCCTCGAAGGGCGCATCTGGGGCGACCCCTTGAAGCCCAAGGTGGACCTGGAGCTCGACGGCGCAGCACTGCGCGTCGCGGGCTATCCTATCGGCAACGGAACCGCGCTTCTGACCGGAGGTCCCAACGAGTATACGGCGACTGGTGAGTTTACCGCGCGAGGCGATCGGCGGGCGGAGTTCCAAGCGCGTATCGAAGTCAACGGCGGTATCTACAGGCTCGACGTCGACACGATGGAGCTCGCCGTCGGCGAGCACTCGTGGCGCGGCTCCGTCAAGAACCTGACCCTCGACCCGGACGAAGGGATCTCATTCGACAGGATCCTAATGGGCAGAAGGGAGCAGCGTCTCGAGGCTCACGGCGTGTGGCTGTTCGACGGGCCGGACGACATCCGCGCCGATCTCGAGAATTTCGACTTGGCGTTGTTGAAGATCCTCTACCCAGAGGAAGCGCCGGACTTCACCGGCGGGGTCGACCTCCACTTCGAGTTTCGCGGGGACCTCGACAAGGAGCCCACCATCGTCGCGGAGGGAACTCTGACCGACGCAAACTTGTGGGACATCTCTCCGGTCAATGCCGCCTATCTCATCCGCTTCGACAACGGACTTCTCGACGCCGATGCCCAGGTGGACCTCGGCGGACGCGGCAATTTGACGCTGAGCACAACTGGATTCGTCGAGCCCGTGCGCGGCGGCGTCGGGCCGTCCCTACGCGAAGGCATCTACGAGACGACGCTGAACACTGGCGCGCTGGACCTCACGCTGCTCGAGCTGATCTTGGAGGACATGCCCAACGTGCACGGCTACGCTGACGCGAGCATCCGGTTGTCGGGCCCGATCGACACGCCTGCGTTCAAGGGCACCATCGACATTCCGGCGCTCATCATCGACGGTTGGGGCCCGGTCGAGCTCGCGTCGGACTTCCGCTACGAGTATGGCGCACTGCTCGCCCGAGTCCGCTTGGCGGACGACGAGGGTGAGCTCATCGAAAGTGAAGGCAGCTTGCTCGTCGACCTGGTCCACTTCGTGCGGGAGCCGGGCGAAGCGGTGGAAGCGCTCGCGACTTCACCGTGGCGACTGTCCATGCGTGTGCCGCCGCGGCGCTTGAGCGCGTTCCCCAAGAAGCTCAGCGATCGCTTCGTCCCGGACGCCGACCGCCTGCAAGTGGCAGCTAGCCTGACACTCGCAGGCGGCGCGTTCCGCACCCGTGGCGATTTCCACTCCAGCGTCGACTGGCTCTCGGAATCTTCGGAGGGCCTGTGTGGGAGCGAGGCCAACCCTCGCGCGACGGTAAGAGCGCACCTGGAGGGGGGGGTCACCGAGCTCACCATGGACGGAGTCGTCGGGGACGCAAAGGTGCTCGACCTGGAGGCCTCCTCGGAGACGCCGCTCGATGAATGGTTACGGAACGCGGAGATCCCCGCCTGGCCGGTGACCCGGGTCAGCGCCGACTTCTACGAGGCGCCCACGGAAAACCTCCCTTACCTGTGCCGCTACGCAGCTGGCGTCCTCAGCGCGCAGCTCAAGGCCGTCGGTCTCTTCGGCGACGATCCGAGGCTTTCGTTCACGATGGAAGCAGACGAGCTTCGCGCGCGACGGCTAGAGCCGGGTCGCCGAGCCGGGACGGTCAACACGATCGTCGAAACGCCACCGTCGCGAAACCGGATCTCGGGCGCATACGAAGACGGCATCGGCGAACTGGACGTCGACATGCAGTGGTGGAATGGAGGCTCGACGACCATTTCGGCGAAGGTGCCCCTGATATGGGACAGCGAGAACCCCGTACCCGCGCTGGCCAAGAGGGGCGACGTGAGCGGCAGAGCGGACTTCGACCGGATGCCACTGCAAGCGGTGCTCGCCTGGATGGCGGGTGTAGTCAACGTCGAAGGCATCCTCCAAGGCAGCGTGACCGCGCAAGGCCGCGTACAGGACCCGAGCTTCGTCGGGAGCGTCGAGCTCTCCGACGGCCGCGTCAAGCTGCGAAGCGTGGGCCAGACTCTCGAGGATGTGCGCGGGCGCGCGATCTTCGATGAGGATGGCGTCGCGATCACTGACTTGAAAGCGACTGATACGGGTGGAACGGCGGAGCTCGACGGCCGGGTCGCATTCAGGAAGCTCCGACTCAACAAGACCGACTTCGTCGTTCAGATGAACGATTTCCCCGTACGGCAGGAGGGCTCGATCATGGCCCGACTGGGCGGGAGCGCCCGAATGATCGCCAAGTTTGACGACGACGGCCTCGACGGAGAGGTACGCCTACGGAAGTTGGAGCTGGATATCCCGGAAAGCACCGTAACCCCGCAAGATCTCGCACCGCATCCGGAGGTTTTCTTCATCGGCGAAACCTACGAACCGGTCCGCAGATCCGATGGCTATCAGGTGAAGCTGAGGATTCTGTCGGAAGATCGGATCGTGATCCGAAGCAAAGACCAGGGCTTCTACGTGGAAGCGAGCGCCAAGTTGGATACCCGCATGGCCCAAGAGTTTACCGTCGAGGGCACGGTCAATCTGCACCGGGGCAGCTTCCAGGTCTTCGGCAAACGATTTGAAGTCCGCTCCGGAAGCATGATCTTCGATGGCGACCCCGAGATGGACGCCAAAGTCGACCTCGTGGCGCGACATTCGCTGCGCGGGAGCAACGACACCGTGACCGTCACGGTGTCGGGGCGCCTCAGCGAGCCAACGATCGAGTTCAAGTCGAGCGTGCCTACCAGCAGCGAAGCCCAAGTGATCGCGCTTCTCGTCACCGGTAGCACGCGGCAACAGCGAGGAGTCAACACGTCCACGGCCCAAGCGTCGCAGGATACGACGAACTTCCTGACCGGTGTGGCCGCGGGGCTCTTCTCTGCATCACTGCAATCTCAGTTCGGTGGATTCGCGCCGACGTTTGGTATCCAGCAAGGACAGGGTAGCGCAGACGACATCGAGGGTGACACCGCGGTTCAAGTCGGTTTCAACGTGGACAGCGTGCTTCCCGACAGCGTCCCGATCCGGGGTCTGTACGTCGAAGGACAGTTTGTCGCGCGGCGAAACGAAGGCGGCCCCAACACGACGGCGCAGGCCCAGCGTCCCGGCTTCTTGATCGAGGCTCTGTGGCCGCTAAACTTCGTGACCACGGGCACCTTTGCCCCTCCATCGAACTGGAGTATCGACGTTACGTGGGAGCCTTGAAACAATCATGACCCGGCAACTTTTCGGAACCGACGGCATTCGCGGCCTCGCCAATCGCGGGGACATGACGCCCGAGGTGGCCTTTCGCATCGGCGCAGCAATCGCATACCAGGCCGGCAAGCGCGTCGAGCACGTGCCAAGGATCGTCGTTGGAAAGGACACCCGGTTGTCGGGCTATCTCTTCGAGACTGCCGTGGCTTCGGGGATTTGCGCACTCGGCGGCGAAGTCCTGTTGTCCGGGCCACTACCCACGCCCGCCATCGCGCACCTGACGACCAGCATGCGCGCAGACGCCGGAGTGGTGATCAGCGCTTCACACAACCCCTACCAAGACAACGGAATCAAGATCTTCGGGCCCGATGGGTTCAAGCTCCCCGATGATGTTGAAAAGGAGATCGAGACCTTGATCTTCGGCTCCGATCTCGACAAGAAGCGTCCGACGGGGACGCGAGTCGGGCGCGCGGAGCGCTTGGATGATGCGCCCGGTCGCTACGTGGCTTTCGTCAAAGCGTCGTTCCCGGACGAGCTGACGCTCGAAGGCATCAAGATCGTCGTCGACGCGGCGCACGGCGCCGCGTATCGAACTGCGCCCCTGGTCTTTTCAGAGCTCGGCGCGACCATACACGCGATTGGCGTCCGGCCCAATGGCAAGAACATCAACCATAAGGTTGGCGCGCTGCACCCGGAAGCGTGCGCGAGGGAGGTTCGAAAGCGCGGCGCGGACCTCGGCATCGCCCTCGACGGAGATGCTGACCGTATCATCATGGTCGACGAGAAGGGCAACCAAATCGACGGCGACGTGATCATGGCCCTGTGCGCCACGCGAATGCTCCGCGCCAAGCGCCTTCGTCGCCGGACACTCGTCGCCACCGTGATGAGCAACCTCGGCCTCGAGCGCGCAATAGAGAATGACAACGGCAAGCTGCTTCGCTGCAACGTCGGTGACCGCTACGTAGTCGAAACGATGCGGAAGCGCGGCCTCAACTTCGGCGGTGAACAGTCCGGCCATCTGATTTTCCTGGACCATGCGACGACAGGCGATGGGCTGGTCGCCGCCATGCAGGTGTTGGCCATCGTGCTCCGCGAAGGGCGGCCGCTCTCCGAGCTCGCCACGGAGGTGATGGAGCGCGTTCCGCAGGTCCTGGTGAACGTCACCCTACCCAATCGCCGTCCCCTGGAAGATCTGCCAAAGACGACGCATGCCATCGCGCTCGCGGAAAAAGCCCTCGGCAAGCGCGGCCGCGTCCTGGTTCGCTGGAGCGGGACCGAGCCTAAGCTCCGTGTGATGATCGAAGGCCCCAAACACGACCGCATCAAAGCCATGGCCAACAACATCGTCGAAGAAGCCAAGAGGGAATTCAAGCTCACTCGCTAAAGCGAGCGCAGCCCCGTGCCCCGTAAAAGCGCTTCGCGCTCACGGGGTTTGCGGGGCTAGTCGCCCATCAGCACGGTGATAGTGGCGGGCTCGAGCTCAATCACTTCGACCCCGTCGGGCAACCCGCGAAGCTCGACCGGCACCGCCAGAGCACCCTTCTTCGTAGGGGTGTCACTCAAGTTGACGATCGCCAGTATGGACGCCGGGTTGAGCTGATCGACAATCGCTTCGGGGCCACGAATGCGCGCGGTGATCGCGCGAGGACGTAGAGCACGAGGCACGACACCCTCGACGTCGACTCGTAACGGCGAAAGCACGCGCTCTTTCATCTTGAGCTGGACCCGCAGGGTCACCAAAACGGTTTGAACCTCGAACGTCGTGTTGGCCGGCGCCCCAACGAGCGGGACCTCGCGGCGCACGACGCCCTCCTCTAGATCCGTGACATCCACCTCCATCGAGCGAACCATGCGCATCGAGTTGACGACGTCCCGTGGCCCGTCGACCTCCACGGTCTCCGGAAATACTTCGGGCTCTCCTGCCCACTCGAGCCCCGGCGGAAGCTTGCCGTCGAGGAAGACCTCGAGCGGAAGCACACGGATGGCGCGAGGCACCCACTTGAAAACCAAAGAAGGCGGAACGACCTGCATCACCGACACGCCCGTCGGCAGATCGAACATCTCCTTTTCGAGGTAGTACCGTGACTCTTCCCTCGTCTTGAGCTCCACGTCGACCGGGGGCAGGTTCTCTTGCCGAATGGCATTCAACCTTGCCCTGCTCCCCTTGAGACGCACGCGAACCTTGTCCGGGACCTCGGTTACGAGGATCATGCCCTGTGCGTCGGGCGGCGGCTGAACGACGACACCGACATAGACGTTCCGCTCCATATCCTCCGCCCCGTGCACGAGGGAAAACATCAGAATCGCGATGCCCACCGCACTGGCCTTGAGCCCCAGGTTTTCGGTGAAAAAGAGGCGGAGGGAGTGAAGCGCCTCGGCGATGGCGCTCATGATGTTTCCTCGGCCTTCTTGACGGTGATCACGGCTTCCGGGCTCTGCGAGTGGCTCGGTTCGGGCGGCGCCACGGTGCTCCGACGGTCGGCAGCCTTGCGGCGGCTGCCCGGTGGTGCGTAGAACAGTCCGTACAGCGCATCTCGAAGGGAAGCGACATCGAGATTGCGGACGATATTCCCGTCGAAGCAGAGCGAAATCGCGCCGCGCTCCTCGCTGACCACGACGACCACCGCGTCGGTCTCCTCGGTGATGCCGATACCGGCGCGGTGACGCGCGCCCAAGGAGCGGTCGCCTCCGGCGGAGCCCGCCATTGGCAGGAACACGCCGGCCTGCCAGATACGCCCCTCGCGAATCACGACAGCACCGTCGTGCATGGGGTTCTCAAAGCTAGGCACGAAGATGCTGTGCAGGAGCTCTTTGCTGACGGCCGCGTCGACCTCGGTCCCGCGCTCGATGAACTCGTCCAGCGCTGCGCTCCGCTCGAACGCGACCAAGGCACCGATGCGCTTCTGCGCTAGAGTCCCAGCAGCCTTGATCACTTCTTCGATCGTCTGCGTCTCCTTGGCGGTGCGTTGCCCGCGAAGGAGTGGCCGTCTTCCCATTCGCGCCAACGCACGTCGGATGTCGGACTGGAAGATGATGACGACGATGACCGCAAGATAGGCAAGCACCGAATCTAGAATCGTGGTGACGGTCACCAACCCGACGCGTTGGACGAAGAGGTAGCCCACGAACATGAGACACAAACCGATGGCCACCTGCATCGCGCGTGTGCCCCGCAAGATGACCAACACCCAATAGATGAGGACCGCAACCAAGCCGATGTCGAGGCAATCGTGAAGCACGTCCCAGGGAGATCGCTGGAAGAAACCCCAGAAGCCGTCGCTGAGCTCGGTCAGCACGTTGCTGAGGACCGCAATCATGGCGAGCCCTGACCTGACACACGGACTGCTTCGGCGACGCGAAGGAGTTGACTCATCACCTGCACGTCGTGCACGCGTACGGCATCGACTCCTGCAGCCACGCAGATGGCGACCGCCGCAGCCGTGCCGCCGAGCCGATCATCGGCGGACGGCGGCTCACCACCGGGATTTGGCGCGAGCTCAGCAATGAAAAATTTCCGCGAAGGCCCCACAAGTACACGGTATCCGGTCTTTCGGAAACGCCCAAGAGAACTTAGCAGCGCCGCGGACTGGCGGGCGGTCTTGGCGAATCCGAGCCCTGGATCGAGCCAAACCGCTGCCCTCGGCACCCCGGCACGCTCCACGCGTTCAGCTGCGGACAAGAGCTCGTCGAGGACGTCCTGCACGATGTCCCCGTAGTCGGTGTTGGGCGATCGCACTTCGCCCCGGCCGCGACTGTGCATGATGACGTAGTCAGCACCGGCGGCCGCGGCCACCCCCGCAAGCCTGGGATCTTCTGCGCAACGCACGTCATTGACGATCGGCGCGCCCGCACCGAGGGCGGCCGCAGCGACCTCGGGCTTGACCGTGTCGATGGAAACCCGCGCGGCAAGCTCACCCACCAACACCTCGATGACGGGAACGACGCGTGCGATCTCTTCGGTCGCAGGCACATGGTCGAACCCTTCGCGGTACGCACGACCGGCCGGCCGGGAGGACTCACCACCAATGTCCAGGACGTCGGCGCCCTGCTGGAGCAACCGTCGGCCATGATCGACCGCCGCGCCAGCGTCCAAGTACTTACCGCCGTCGCTGAACGAATCTGGCGTCACATTGATGACGCCCCACAGCTCAGGCATCAGCACCTCCGTCGACTACCCAGCGCTGGGGACCTCTCGCGGACGGGGCTGAAAGATCGCGCCCTTCTGCTTTTCTTCGTTCTGGCGGCGCTTCTCCGCATACGTCGGCACGATCACGATGACTGGCGGCGGCAATTCCTTGCCAGACATGATCGCCCCGATCTCGTCGCGGCCGAGGGTCTCTCGCTCGAGGAGCGCTTGGGCGATCCCCTCAAGCTCCTTACGATGCTCCGCGATGATCACCTTGGCGCGATCGTATTGCGTGCTGATGATGCGACGAACCTCGTCGTCGATCTCTTTGGCCGTCTCATCGGAGTGCTCTCTGTGATGGGATTGACCAAGGAAGCCCGTCTCCTCTGTCTCGGCATAAGAGAGCGGACCGAGCGTGGTGCTCATGCCCCACTCGGTGACCATGGAGCGGGCGAGCTGGGTAGCTTTCTTGAAATCGTCCGCGGCGCCGGTCGTGAGCTGGCCGTACACGGCCTCTTCCGCCAAGCGTCCACCGAGCGCCATGGCGATGCGGTCACGCACCCACTCGGCGCTGTAGCTCAGCCGGTCCTCCTCTGGAAGCGCCATCGTGAGGCCCAGCGCGGGGCCGCGCGGAATGATGGTGACCTTGTGAATGGGGTCGTGGTTCGGAAGCAGCCAAGCGACCAACGTGTGACCGGCTTCATGGTATGCCGTCGTCTTGCGCTCGTGCTCACTGATGACCAGCGAGCGGCGCCGGAGCCCATCATGACTTTGTCTTTGGCCATCTCGAAGTCGATCATGGAGACGACGTCTTTGTCCTGACGCGCGGCTAGGAGCGCGGCCTCGTTGACGAGGTTCTCCAGGTCCGCGCCGGAGAAGCCGGGGCTTCCACGCGCGAGGATGTCGAGGCGCACGTCATCGCCGAGCGGGACGCGCCGCGTGTGCACCGCAAGGATGCCCTGACGCCCGTTCAAGTCGGGCCGTGGAACGATGATGCGACGGTCGAAGCGGCCGGGCCGAAGAATGGCCGGATCGAGGACGTCAGGCCGGTTGGTTGCGGCGATGATGATGACGCCCTCGTTCGACTCGAAGCCGTCCATTTCGACGAGAAGCTGGTTGAGCGTCTGCTCGCGCTCGTCATGGCCCCCGCCAATGCCCGAACCACGATGACGGCCAACCGCGTCGATCTCGTCGATGAAGATGATGCAGGGCGCGTTCTTTTTGCCCTGCTCGAACAAGTCACGGACACGCGAAGCCCCAACGCCGACGAACATTTCGACGAAATCCGAGCCGGAAATGTTGAAGAACGGAACTCCCGCCTCACCCGCAATCGCGCGAGCCAGAAGCGTCTTGCCGGTACCCGGCGCACCCATGAGCAACACGCCTTTCGGGATGCGGCCACCGAGACGCTGGAATTTCTTCGGGTCTTTCAGGAACGCAATGATCTCTTCACAATCGTCCTTGGCCTCGTCGATGCCAGCGACGTCTTTGAAAGTGACCTTATTCTGGGAGTCGTTGAGCAGGCGCGCGCGCGACTTGCCAAAGCTCATCGCCTTGCCGCCCGAAGCCTGAAGCTGACGCATGAAGAAAAGGAGAATGCCGACGAGGAAGAGCATTGGGAGCCAGGTCACGAGGATGCTCGTCCACAGGCTGTTCTGATCCTCGGGCATGTACTCGACGCTCACGCCGGCATCGAGCAGCTGCTGGTTGGTCTTCTCCCCCATGATGCCGATGGTCACCTTCTCGTTGCGGGCGCCGCGCTGACCTTGCATCGCGCTTTCGTCGGCCGACTTGAGCCAGTAGGTGTACTCGCCGCTATGCTCTTGCGGGCGGATCTTGACCTTCTGGACTTTGCCTTCGGAGACATCGGTGACGAACTCACTGAAGGGCACGCTTCGAGGCTGCTCCTCGCGCGCCACGAAATTGAAGATCACAACGCACATCAGGATCACGAGGACCCAGAAGAGAAGTGTTTTTTGGCTTTGTTTCATATGGTAAGACGGGACGCGGGGACGGGTTGTCGAGTTAGGATCGAGCCACAGCAGCTCCTATCTTTGTGAGGCCGCAGGGCCCGCTTGGCAACCGTTGCCCGGCCGATGGCTCAGGAGCGATTGCTACGTGTTCTACGATGCTCGCGATATTCCAGTAAAAGCCCGCTGCTCTGTCGGCAGAGGGCCCAGCCCGATCCTAGCAGGACCTCCCCCTGACCCGTAAGAAGTCGGCCCACCTCGGTCAGATGGCTGCGGCTAAGGGTTAAGCCGGTTTCCCGCGCGATCCAGCTCCGCAGCCAGCGAATCCGAATGGGCGGTGGGAGCTCGGTGACAGTTTCGGTGGAAACGAGCCGGTCGCCCTCGGGAGGGAGCTCGGGCAGACGGGCGTCGAGATAGGCATTGAGCTCGGCGGCCTCGTCACTCAGCGCGCAAAGATGCTCGACGACGTGTGGGTCCTCGGCCGCGAGTGTGGGCAGCACCTCATGCCGAATCCGAACCCGCTCGAAGGCGCGTTGGTGATTCGATGGGTCATCGACGAATGGGAGCGCGCGCTCCACCGCATAGGCCCGCACATCAGAACGACGGCAATCGAACAGCGGGCGGATGACCCCATCAGACCTTCGGGCCTCGATCCCTCCGAGGCCGCGAAGCCCGGCGCCACGCAGCACACGCGCGAGCACCGTTTCCGCCTGGTCATCTTGGGTGTGGCCCACCGCGATGCGGACGGCGTCGTGAGAGGCGGCGATGTCTTGGAGCGCTCGATACCGAAGCTCGCGCGCCCGTGCCTGAATCGAGGCGCCTTCCCTCGGCACCTCGACGCGCGCCGAGTAGAACGGCACACCGAGCGTGTTCGCAAACGCACCCACCTGCTCGACCTCCGATGCGGACTCGGACCTGAGGCCGTGATCGATCGACGCGACGCAAAGCGTGATGCCGAGCTCGTTCCGCAGCCGATACAGCACGTGCAACAGGCTGGTGGAATCCGGTCCACCAGAGCACGCGACCAACACATGGTCTCGGGGAGACACCAGCGCGCGCTCGCGCACGGTCCGCCGTACCGTCGAGGTGATCATGGAAGGACGCTAAAACACGCCGGACGCGAGGGAAAGCCGCATCTCGGTTCGGTCACGCAGGCCACCCATCCGTGCGGTTTCAGCGTCTTGTTCGGCTCTCTTGGAGAACGTCACGCCTGGCACGGCCACGCGAAGACCGGAGCGTGACCAGCGTATGAGCCCTGGCCCGGCCTCGGCTGTCTCGAAGGCTCTCTGCTCCTTTTCGGTTCGTAGGTCGCTCTGCGGGGTCGGCTCCCATCGGTCCTGCCGCTCCTGACGAACGCCTTTGACGGTGACCAGAATCGCGGGCATCACACCAAACAAGCCAACGATCAGCGCTGCGACCGAGCCCTTTTGGCGGCCAGGCTTGTCGAGGGCGAAGTAGCCGGCGAGCGCACCGCCCGCAGCGCCGACGATCGGGAAGACCGTCAGCGCCCAGGTCTCGTTGAGCCCCGACACGGACGGAATGATGAGCCCGAGCTCGGCACCTACCAGGCCCAAGCCAATCGTACCCTTCGGCGTGGCCCGAAGGTCGTTGAAGACCACTGGATCGACTTGGGCGTCGGCAACGCGAGGAGGCACCGACAGCGAAATCACCGCCGCCAGTGCAATCGCACATCCGATCCGTTCCCAACTCAATGCGCCCCCCAAGCCGTGTCTCGGCCACAGTACACGGCGGCTGAAACAGCTGCAACCACGCGACGTTAGATGCGGAATCATTTGCCTTGAATTCACACAACCAGCACCCAAGAATCCCGCGATGGAGGAGCGCCACTATCAATCCCTGCTCGTGCAGCAGGACGGGCACATCGTCACCCTCACCTTCAACAAGCCGGAGAAGAAGAACCCCCTCAGTCAGGAAGTGGTGAACGAGCTTCTGTGGGCTCTCGACGACGCGGAAGCCGACGACGACGTGCGGGTGATCGTCCTGACCGGTGCTGGGAACACGTTCAGCGCGGGCGCCGATTTGAAGGGCATGACCGCGGAGCGGGGCCAGCTCGAAAAGAAGGGCGAGTTCGACGACCTGCTGCTGCGCTTCGACACGCTGAAGAAGCCCATCGTCGCGCGCATCCCGGGATACGTCATGGGCGGCGCGATGGGGATCGTAGCCTGCTGCCACTTTGCGATCGCGTGCGAGAGCGCGATCCTGGGGACGCCGGAGATCAAACGCGGATTGTTCCCGATGATGATCATGGCGGTTCTGCAACGGGTCATTCACCCCCGGGACTTGCTGAAGCTCATGTTGCTGGGTGAAAAGATCACAGCGACGAAGGCACAGGAGATCGGATTGCTGACCGAGGTCGTGCCCGACGACGAGCTCGACACCCGAGTCGCAGAGCTCGCCGGCCAGCTCGCCAAGCAGTCGCCCAACGCAATGCGGATGGGTCTCAACGCCTTCAACGAGCAACGCAAGATGTCGGTCGAAGAAGCCCTGCCCTACCTCCGCGAGCAGCTTTATGCTGTGCTCGGCAGCGAGGACGCCAAGGAAGGCCTTGCGGCTTTTTTCCAGAAGCGCGAGCCGCAGTGGACGGGCCGCTAGCCGAGCACGTCTTTCACGAGGAACTCGACCGCCCGCCCGCCGATCCAATGGTCGGGCTGAAACTCCCCGACGAGCCGGAGGTCGTCCCGGCCTTCGATGCGCGAGAACATGCCGGGCGCGAACGCGCGCACGGAATCCTGGCCGACACGTAACTTGAGCTTGCCGTGGGCTCGCCCTTCACCGACCCCCATCGCTTCGACCACGTGCGCATCGATCAAGAACGTCGGCAAGGGGTGCCCCTCGCCAAACGGTCCGAGGCGCTGCAGGTCCTCGACCGTCGGAACACGGAACGCCCCACCGAGCGCGACGTCCACCTCAGCCGGCTGCGGTTCGCCGAACCCCGCGCCCTGCGTGGCCTGTAGGAACGACGCGCGGAAGGAATCAAGAGCGCGCTTCGACAGCGAAAGCCCAGCCGCAGCGCGATGGCCGCCCCAGGCGCTCAGATCCGATGCGCATTGTGTGAGTGCGCGATGGACGTCGAAGTCGGCTGTCGTTCGAACGCTGCCATGACCTTGCTCGCCGTCGAAGGCGATCACGACCGCGGGGACCCCAAACGCGTCCACCAGGCGAGCGGCCACGATACCGACGACCCCGCGATGCCAGCCGTCGCTAGCGACGACTACACCTTCCTCCGGCGTTTCTCCATAAAGCTCGCGCACCTGCACGCACGCCTCTTCGGTAGCCTGCTTGGTGAGGACCTTGCGCTCGTCGTTTTGCGCCTCGAGGTCTTGGAGCAATCCCCACGCCTCTTTTGGGCTCTTCGCGGTCAGAAAACGGAGCGTGAGGTCGGCGACGCCGAGCCTGCCGGGCGCGTTGAGTCGAGGCGAAAAACGAAAGGCCACGTCGCGCGCGGTGAGCTGAGCGGACTCGGGGATCTTTGCCGCTTGCCGGAGCGCGATGAGGGCGGGCCTCGTATTGGGCGAACCGAGCGTCTTCAAGCCTGCTCGGACCAAACGCCGGTTATCCCCGGTCAACGGCGCGAGGTCGGCGATCGTTCCAATCGCCACCAAGTCGAGCCATGCGCGGAGGTCGAGTTGGGCGTTCAACTCCGAGCGAAGCGCTGCGCCCAGCGAAAAGGCGAGACCCGCACTGCAAAGGCCCTTGTACGCGAACCCGCATTCAGGGCGATGCGGATTGAGAAATGCGAACGCCGGAAGGGGCTCTGCCGGGACGAGGTGGTGGTCGACCACGATGACGTCGATGCCGCTAGCAGTGGCTTTGGCGACACGCTCGTGGTCGCTCGAGCCGCAGTCACAGGTCACGAGGAGTCCGGGCCGTTCGGCAAGACACCGGTCGAGGGCCTGGTCGCTGAGCCCGTATCCCCCGTGAAATCGGTCGGCGATGAGGGTCCGCGCCTCTCCTCCGAGGGCGGCAATGACCTCACTCAGAATGACTGCCGATGTTGTGCCGTCGACATCGTAGTCACCAAACACGACGATCCGCTCTCCTGCGCGGATCGCTCGCGCGATGCGTTCAGAAGCCAGCGTGCGATCGGCCATCGGCTCCGGGGAGCTCAAGCCTCGCAGGGTGGCGTCGAGGAACGGTCGGGCCTCCTCGACATCGTGGATACCCCGATGCAGAAGCACTTGGGCCGCCGTGAGCCCCAATCCACAGGCGTTGGCAAGCATGCCGGACGCCCGTTCGTCGGAAGGCCGCACGCTGTACCGATCCACGAGGCTAGCCCTGCGAACGACTAAAGAGACGCCGATCCATCAGCTCGGTGATCGGCGCTGCAATGAAGATCGACGACAAGGTGCCAACCACGATGCCGATGCCCAAAGCGAAGGCGATGTCTTGGATGACTCCGGTACCCAGGAAGAAGAAAGCGGACACCGACATGAGAGTCGTCAGCGATGTGACGAGCGTTCGCGACAGCATTTGCGATGTGCTGAGGTTGATCAGCTCGCGCAGGCTCTTGTCTCGAACGCGCACCATGTTCTCACGGATGCGGTCGAACACGACGATCGTGTCGTTGATCGAGTAACCCATGATGGTGAGAAGCGCAGCGACCGTGGTGAGATTCACTTCCTTCTGGAGGAGCACGTAGATGCCGAGCGTGATGAGAGCATCGTGAAGCATGGCGATGACGCCACCGGGCGCGAAGCGCAGGTCGAAGCGGAATGCCACGTACAGCATGATGAACGCGATGGCGTACAGCAGTGACTGAATCGCCGCGTCGCGGAGCTGCTCGCCCGCCTTCGGACCGACCCACTCGACGCGAAGCGCGCTTTCAGGAACTCGCTCGCCGAATCGCTCCCGAAGCTGACTCATCAGCTCGTCTGCGACACCGACGAGTTGCGCCTCGTAGCGCGGATCGCGGCTACCCGCGAGCGAGTTGATCGAGCGAACGTGCGCGCCGCCCGCCTCCAGCGCCTCGCGGAGCTGCTGCTCGTGAACCACCCCCGAGACACGGAGGGTGATCTTGTCGCCGCCTGGCGAAACCTTCATCTCGCGCAGAACGTCCTCACCAAGTGCCGCCGTGACCGACTCGCGGATCTTCTCGATCTGCTCGGTGGGCAAGGACGACACCTCACGAACACGGACGATGTACTCGTTGGCCTTTCCCTCGATGCTGATCACATCCGGTCGCGCGTAACCCGCATCTTCGAGGGCCTCGCGAATCTCGCCCGAGGTCATGTCGCCGTTGAAGGCCAACTGAATCTCGGTGCCACCGGCAAAGTCGATGCCGTAATTGGGCCCCGGGTAGAAGAGTGAGATCAAGCTCAGGGTTGCGAGCAAACCGAGGCCCGTGATCACGGGCCCGCGGTACTTCATGAAGTCGATATAGGTGCCAGGTTTGATGAATTCCATGTCAGCCCACCCGCAGTCGCTGTACACGCGCGCCGCGCACGAGCCAGTCAAAGAGCACCTTCGAGCAGAACGTGCCTGTGAAGAGCGAGGTGGCGATGCCGATCAACAGCATCGTGGCGAACCCCTTGATCGGTCCCGTGTCAAACTGCCAAAGAACGATACCCGCGATGGCCGTCGTGAGTTGGCTATCGAAGACCGATGAATACGCCCGGGCGTAGCCTTGCTCGACCGCGGAGCGCGGAGACTTCCCAAGCCTCAGCTCCTCCCGGATGCGCTCGGTAATGAGCACGTTCGCGTCGACCGCCATACCCACGGTGAGCGCAATCGCGGCAACTCCCGGCAGCGTGAGCGTCGCGCCAAGGCCCGACATCGTCCCAAGCAAAAGCTGCAAGTTCAGCAGGACCATGGCGTCTGCCACCAAGCCCGCGACCTGATAGTAGAGAGCCATGAAAATCAACACGAGCACGATGCCGACCAGCGCGGCGACAGCGCCCTTCCGGACAGAATCCTGACCGAGCGTCGGGCCGATGAGCTGCTCGTTCGCTGGTCGTAGCGGAGCGGGAAGCGCACCGGCTTGAAGCACGACGACGAGATCTCTAGCTTCCTGCAGGAGCTCGTTGCGGTCGAGATAGGCGCCGAGGGTAATACGGCCACGCGCGCCGATCTGACCCTGAATGACGGGTGCCGACTCGACGCGGTCGTCGAGGACAATCGCCATGCGTTTGCCAAGATTGCGGCCGGTGAGATCGGCCATGCGCGACGCACCGCGCGTGTTCATCGTGAAGTCGACTTCGGGGGTACCGCTCTGCGGGTCAAAGCCCACCGAGGCGTCATCGAGGTCCTCGCCGGTCGCGTCGGCGACGCGGTACATGTAATAGGTGCGCCAGCCCTCGCCTCCCCGTTCGGGGTCGGGTTCCTGGCGGCCAATGGAGACCTCATGGTCGTCCGGCACTGGAAGAGTCGCGATGTATGCGCGAAGGCGATTCCGAGCATTCTCGCCGAATGCCTCGGCGAAGGTCTGCGAGTCCGCGTTGAGGTAGACCCCCTCGGGCGGCGGGATGAAGATCGAGCGCGAGTCCGATTCGTCATCGACGATCTTGAATTCCAGCTGCGCAGTGCGGCTGATGATCGACTTGATGCGTTCGAATGAGCTCTCCTGCGCGCCGGGAATCTCGATGATGATGTCACCGTCATTCGGCCGGGCAATGACCGTTGGCTCCAAGATGCCCATGCTATCGATGCGGTTGATGATCGTTCGCTCGGACTGGCGGACCGCCGTCTCGCGCATGTTGGAGAGTTGCTCTTCACGCATGTGAAGGTCGACTACGAGGTTCCCAACGCCGCTTGCGACGCGAAGATCGCGGAAGTAGTCCTTCACCCAGATCTTGGTGAGCTTCTTCGCGTCTTCTTCATTCGAGAACGTCACACGAATCGCGCGAATTGCACCTCCATCCTTGTCGACGCGCTCCACTTTGCACCGCTGCTTGATCTCCTCGAGCTTGGCTTTGTCGATCTCGTCGACTTCCTCCTCCGAGACCACACCGATCAAGACGCCGCACTGCCGCTGCACTTGCTCTGCAATCCGGTCTCGGCGATCGCGAATGTACTCATCGACCTCGACTTCATACATCAACCGCAAGCCGCCTTTGATATCGAGGCCGGGGTTGATCTGATTGTCGAAAACCTCTTTGACGATGTCCGGACATGGCAACCATCGATCGACGCTCGGCCACAGGGCGAGGAAGCCCAAGACGGACGATCCGACGACGATTGCCAAACGAAAATACCAGCCTCGATCCATGATCCTCGCCTGTGCGTTCAGCTTTTCTGTTCGGGGGGTTGGTCCAGCCCTGCAATACGGCTCCGCAACACCTTGATGCGTGTGCGGTCAGCGACCTCGATGGTCACATCACGCTCGTCGAGCGCCGTGATCTCTCCGCGGATGCCCCCGTTGGTACGGACGATGTCACCCTTGTTGAGGGCGGCCATCATCGTGTCGTGCTCCTTGGCCCGCTTCTGTTGTGGTCGGATCATCAGGAAATAGAGAACCGCGAACATCAATAGAAGCAGACCGATTTGCTCGGTTCCGCCGCCGCCACAGCCCAAGGGCCCGGGCGCTGGACCGCCACCACCCGGAGGTGCTGTGACCGGACCGCCGCTCACCTCGGGCTGAAGTAAAATGGAGAATAACGAGTACAGCACCACTAACCCTCAATGCTGGTAGAGCCCGGATGCACATTGCTACCCGGGGCCCCTGAAGCGCCGGCGTTTCTACTCCATGGTCCCAATCCGGTCAACTCAGCGGAATTGCGGATTTATGCTACATACGCGCGACCCCCGATTGGTGGGGGTGCAAGGAGCAGCAATGGTAGACAAAGTGGACAAGATCTGGCTCGATGGGAAGCTCATTCCTTGGGAGCAGGCGAACGTCCACGTGCTGACGCACACGCTTCACTACGGGCTGGGCGTCTTTGAGGGCATTCGCTGTTACAAGCTGAAAGACGGGCGAAGCGCGGTCTTTCGTTTGGGAGAACACATCCGGCGGCTGTTCGATTCTGCCCACATTTGCATGCTCCCGATGCCGTACAGCCAAGAGGAGATCGTCGAGGCGTGCCTGGAGACGGTTCGGGCCAGCGGACTCGATGAGTGCTACCTGCGGCCGATCGCCTTCATGGGTGATGGCGAGATGGGGCTCGGCTCCAAGACAAACCCAACCCGCGTGGCGATCATCGCATGGCGTTGGGGCGCATACCTCGGTGAGGAAGGCCTCCGGCGAGGCATTCGCGCCAAGGTGAGCTCGTTTCAGCGCGCGGGCGTCAACACGTTGATGTCGAAGGGCAAGATCAACGGCCACTACGTCAACTCGATCCTCGCAAAGCGCGAGGTGCAGATGATCGGCTACGACGAAGCGATCATGCTCGATCCCCAGGGCTACGTCTCCGAGGCATCCGGCGAGAACATCTTCGTGGTCCGCGACGGCGAGATCGCAACACCACCGATGGGCGTGTCAATCCTGGGCGGTATCACCCGCAACTCGGTCATCCGCGTCATGCAGGACCTAGGGCTCACCGTCCGCGAGCGGCTGATCTCACGCGACGAGCTATACATCGCCGACGAGGTCTTCATGGTCGGCACCGCCGCCGAGGTCACCCCCGTGCGCGAGCTAGACGACCGAACGATCGGCGCGGGCTCGCGCGGGCCAATCACGGAAAAGGTGCAGAACGCGTACTTCGATGCAGTGCGCGGAGTGAAGGTGCCCGACGACAACTGGCTAGCGATCGTCTGACACTGACACCGGCACTGAGACACCGGCGCTGACACTACCGCTGCTACTGCCCCCGCGGCTAGTCGGCGATCACGTTCTTATGAATGATGATCCGCCGACAGTGCGGGCACTGATGTAGCTCGTTCGCGCGCTGTAGCTCGATCGTCAGCTGCGGCGGTAAGGCCATGCGGCAGCCGGTGCAGGTGCCACCGTTGATGATGATGACGACGTTGCTGATGCCGGTCTTGAGGCGATCGTAGCGCTTGATGACGGACTTCGGAACCTTGGCGGCGAGGTCGTCGCGACCGCTGAGCATCTTGCTACGTTGTTCTTCGAGCTCGGCGATGCGGGTCTTGGAGGATTCTTCCTGCGACCGCAGAACGCCCTTGGCCTCTTCGAAGTCCTTTTCGCGCTCGGCCAGGGACGCTGCCTTAGCTTCGATCGCCTGACCGATTCTGCCGAGCTCTTCTTCGCGCTCTTTGATGGAGCGGCGGTTGGCGTCGACTTCGCGCTCACCGGCGTCGGCTTCGCGGATACTGGTTGCTTGCGCCACCTTCTTGCGAGCCCGCTGCAGGCCTTCGTTTCGCTCCTTGAGCTCGCTTCCCTGTTGCACTTTGAGCTGCTCGGCTTCCTCGAGCTGCTGGCGCTCTTGGGCGAGCATGGTCTCCAGCATTTGCACGCTATCCCGTAGCTCTTCCAAGCTCTGCGGGATTTGCTTGAGCTCGGCGTCGATATCACGTGCCGAGTCATCCATTTCAGCAAGTTTAGCCAGCGCTAAAAGCTCTTCGCGCAAAGATCTCCTCCGTGGTTAGCCAAAGGTGGCGGGGCAATAGCGTGCCTTTCGAGCCGGTGCAACATGGCGAAGCTCGCGCAAAACCACATCGTGGTTTTGCGTGGTAGGCCCACCTGGACTCGAACCAGGAACAACCCGGTTATGAGCCGGGGGCTCTAACCAATTGAGCTATGGGCCCTTGGAGGCACTTCTAGCGTGATCAAGCCCCAAGCGCGAATGAACGGCAACTAGAACACCGGGGCACGGCGGCCAACCTCAGTGCCAATGGCAGCGGCAGCGCGGAGGTTGAGTTCTTTTGACCCCCACCCCGGGCCCCTTAGTTATCCACGAAAGAACGCAACTGCTTCGATCGGCTTGGATGCCTGAGCTTTCTCAGGGCCTTGGCTTCGATTTGGCGGATGCGCTCGCGGGTGACCTCGAAGTCCTGGCCGACCTCCTCGAGGGTGTGGTCGCTCTTTTCGCCTATGCCGAAGCGCATGCGGAGGACCTTTTCTTCTCGGGGAGTCAATGTCTTGAGGCCACGGCGGGTTTGGTCTTCGAGGTTGCCGTCGATGACTGCCTCAACGGGGGAGACCGCGTTCTTGTCTTCGATGAAGTCGCCGAGATGGCTGTCTTCTTCCTCGCCGATCGGGGTTTCGAGACTGATCGGCTCCTTGGCGATCTTCAGGACCTTGCGGACCTTCTCGAGCGGCATCTCCATGCGCTCGGCAATCTCCTCCGGATCGGGCTCACGGCCGAGCTCCTGGACCAAGTAGCGCGAGGTGCGGATCAGCTTGTTGATCGTTTCGATCATGTGGACCGGAATTCGGATTGTGCGGGCCTGGTCAGCGATCGCCCGGGTAATGGCCTGGCGGATCCACCACGTGGCGTACGTCGAGAACTTGTAGCCGCGCCGGTACTCGAACTTGTCGACGGCCTTCATCAACCCGATGTTGCCTTCCTGAATCAGGTCGAGGAACTGCAGTCCACGGTTCGTGTACTTCTTGGCGATCGAGACGACGAGGCGAAGGTTGGCTTCGACGAGCTCGGCCTTAGCGCGCTTGGACTGCCGCTCGCCTCCCGCAAGGGCCCGGTAGGTATCTCGCAACTGGTCGACCGGCTGCCCCATGTCTGCTTCGACATCGACAATCGTCTTCTGCGCGTCACGGATGTGTTCCTCGGAAAGAAGGATCTGCTCTTCGGAGCCGTACCTCCGCTGAACCCTCTTTTCGACGGCCTTGCTCTCTTGCATGTCGCTGAGCACGCGCTTCATGTCTTTGTGCTTGAGGCCGCCGACGCGCGCCTCTGCTTCGTTCATGTCGCGCTCTGCGCGCTCGACGCGCCGACTGTAGCTCTTGATGGCTGCGACGACGCGGTCGATCTGCTTCTTCGTGAGGTTGAGCTCGCGCAAGAGCGTGACCCGCTCATCGCGATGCTTCTCGATCTGAGCGAAGAATTGCTTCTTGCTTCGGTCGGAGATCCGTCGCTTGCCCTCCAGCTCATTCTGCACCTTTACCATCAACGACTCGATGCGCTTTATCCTGTCGAAGAGCTTGAGCGCGCGAATCTTGGCAGCCTCGAAGTCGACCTCTTCTTCCTTGTCGAGGTCACGGACGACGTCTTTGACCCGGAGTTTGCCCTTCCGGAGGCTCTCGCCAACGTCCAGAATCTCGGAAACGCCCACGAAGGAGTTCACGATAACATCGAAAATATGGCCTTCACCCTCTTCGATGCGCTTGGCAATCTCGACCTCGCCCTCCCGCGTGAGGAGCGACACCGACCCCATCTTTCGCAAGTACATACGAACAGGGTCGTTCGACTTCTGTGTGTAGCTATCGTCAGCGGGAGGCACAATCGTGGACGCGCGTCGCACCGAGCTCCGCGTCGCGGCGACGGGAGCACTACTCGTTCGGCTCTGGCCGTCGGGTGCACCATCGACCACGTCGATGTCCTCGCTCTTGAGCCACACCATGAGGTCGTCGATTTGGTCAGATGTCACCATGTCCGGCGGCAGAGCTTCGTTGAGCTCGTCGTATGTCAGGCGACCTTGCCTCCGACCGCGTTCGAGGAGCGCTTGCACCTCCTTGCGTTCGCGGCCTTTGATCTTCGGCACCACGCGCGACACAGGTTCAGACTTGAACTTGGCTTGGGTCGATTCCTCGTTACGTACTGAGCTCTTGCTCGCCATCTTCACCTCTGCTTCGTGTTCGACTTGAGCTTGTGTGCGCTGCGCGTCAGCTCTACGAACTCTCGAGTGAGCCCTGCTGCCAACGTGTCGTCGCCGACTCGGCGTGCTTCGACGATGCGTTGTTGCAAACGGGGCAGCTCATGTTCGATGTTCTTACGTTCAAGAAGTGGAAGGCCTTCGTTGAGCATTTGGCGTGCTTCTTCGAGGCTGTGCTCCTGCACGGCCAACTTTGCTTCCAACCACGGCCTGAGTTGATTGTCATGCAACTCATCGAGCAAAGCCGTGACGTCGAGCGATTCCTGCCTATCCACCATCCGCAAGATAGAATCAAAGATGGCGCGAAGATCCGGGCTCGTCAAAAGCTTCGGAAGCTTCTGCACGCCCTCGTCACGAATCAACGTTGGCTGATCGATCAGAAGCGAGATCAACTTCGACTGTAACTCCGACACTGGCGTTGCAATCTCTTGCTGCACTGCGTCACGGTTCGCTGCAGGTCGATCACCACCTCGACCCAATCCTCGACGTAACTCGCGACGCACCAAACCCACGTCTATGATCCCGAATTTACGGGCAACGCGTTCAACGTAGAGACCGCGTTCGATCGGGCTTTCAACCTTGGCAAGAATCGGACCAAGTTTCCCTATCGCGTCGGCCTTTGCATGCGGGTTTGGCTCCACGGACGCCGCCCCATCATCGATTAAATATTCAATAATGGTGGGCGCACTCACGATTTGGACACCCAGCAACTCCGCACCCTGCTCTCTCAAGAAGCTGTCCGGGTCGGTGCCCTGAGGCAGCGTCACGACGTGCGCTTCCAGCCCGATCTTGCTCACCACCGTATAGGCTTCGCGAACCGCTTTGCGGCCGGCCCTATCTCCGTCGAAGAGCAGCACGACCTTTTGCGCGAAGCGTTTGATCAACCGGGCATGGGCCTCTGTAAACGCAGTGCCCATCGGCGCAACGGCGTTTTGAAACCCCGCCTGATGAAGCGCGACGAGATCGAAGTTGCCTTCGCACAGAACGGTGGCGTCTTCGCGTCGAATCTCCACGCGACCCTGGTGCAACCCGTAGAGAACTTCGCCCTTGTGATAGAGTTCGCTCTCTGGACTGTTGATGTACTTTGCTGGCGGTTCCTTCTGCTCCTCCATCGATGGCGCAGGCGACAAGGCGCGACCGCTAAACGCTACGACTTTGCCGTGCACATCGGCGATCGGGAACATCAATCGATGGCGGAATCGATCGTAATGGCCGCCACTCGACCGGCGCGGAACGATGAGCCCCACGGCCTCTGCATCCGTAGGGGATGCACCCGTAGCTGCGAGGAACCTCGCAAGCGAATCCCATCCGTGAGGCGCGTAGCCGAGGCGAAACTTGCGCGCTGACTCTTCGGAGATTCCACGCTCGGAAAACTCACTCCGCGCGATGCCGCCGTCTGGGTGCTCGTGGAGCTGTGCGCAATAGAAGTCAGTGGCCTTCTCCATCAATGACGCCAGACGGTCCGACTGCTTCTTGTTGCGTTGGAACTCCGCCTCGCGCTGAGGGTCGTACACTGGCAACTGCACGCCAGTTTGCTCGGCGAGGTCGCGCGCAATTTCGGGAAAGGTCTTGCCCTCGACGTGCATCAAGAACGAGAACACGTCGCCTGACGCCTTGCACCCGAAACAGTGGTAGAAGCCGCGGCTCGGGTGCACGTAGAAGGACGGAGTCTTCTCGTTGTGGAACGGGCAAAGGCCCTTGAGACTATTGCCCGACTTCTTGAGCGCGACGTAGTTGCCGATGACCTCTGCGATGGGGGTTCGATCGCGGATCTCAGCAATCTTGTCTTCGGAAATCACCGCCGCGTCTCACCCGTGCTCGCCGTCCCTGCGAAGCGAGTGGGAGTGTAGACTTCGCCTGCTTCTTGGCAAGCGCCGCCTGCCGCTGTAGTTGTGGCGCGATGGGTCACGCGCGCATCTCGCTACGACAGATCCTGGGGGTGTACGCGCTGGTGTGCGTCGCCATCTTCGCGGTGACCCGGCTCGAGCCGCTCGCCGTCGTAGGGCCTTACGTGCACCTGGTCGTCGCGGCCATTTTTCTACTGACGTCAATCCGGCTCACGCGCAGCGACCCCGCACACTACGGCATCGCGCTCGGCGGGCTATTAGAGCCCTCCTCCGACGATCAGCCGACAGGCCCACTCGGACTTCTCGACCTCGGCCGTGCGATTCGCAAAGCGCTCCCCTCCGCCGCAGTGGAGCTCGGCGTGGCGGCCGGCATCGCGGCCATAGTGTTTCCCCTCTACGCGATCGGCTTCTACTGGTGGAACCAGCCCACGGGAAATCTCTCATTGGCACTCCCCCCGAACGTCGCCAGCTTCACCGCCGCACAGCTCATCGTGGTTGCACTGCCGGAGGAAGCCTTCTTTCGCGGCTACCTCCAAACCGGGCTGAGCGACCTCGAGAAGAAGCGACGCCGCGTGCTCGGAGTGGAGCTCGCGCTGGGCGCATGCCTGTTCCAAGCGAGCCTATTTGCCGCGATTCACTTCATGGTCGAGCCCCACCCGGCCCGCCTCGCGGTCTTTTTCCCGGCCCTTCTATTCGGATGGACTCGCGCGTGGCGTGGCGGGATCGGTGCCGCGCTAGCACTCCATGCAATGAGCAACCTTTATTCCGAGATTCTGGCGCGGAGTTGGCTATAACTCACGCATGCAGGCCACTCCGCCGGCTCCCACCATTCTCGCGGAAACCGTCCGTCGCGCGCTGTCCGAAGACATCGATCGCGGAGACATAACCACCGAAGCTTGCGTCGAGCCAAGCACTATCGGCACGGCCACGCTCAACGCTCGCGATCGCGTCGTCGTTTGCGGGCTTCCAATCCTCGAAGAGGTGTACGCTCAGATCGACCTGCTGGTGGACGTCGAGGCCCACGTGCAGGACGGTGATGACGTCGACGCAGGCACCGCCCTCGCGACGATTTCAGGGCCGGCAACATCGATTCTGCTCGGCGAGCGTGTCGCGCTGAATTTCATGCAGCGGCTCACGGGGGTTTCGACCATGACGAAACGCTTTGTCGACGCGTTGCCCGATGGCTCCTCGACGCGGGTAACAGACACCCGCAAGACGACACCGGGATTACGGGCCTTCGAGCGCTACGCCGTTCGCTGCGGTGGCGGTCACAACCACCGCGAGGACCTGGGTGCGGCCGTCTTGATCAAAGACAACCACATCGCTGCCGCGGGTGGGTGCGCCCAGGCGATCAAACGCGCCCGCGCGTACGCTCCCCACACCTGCCGCATCGAATGCGAAGTCGATACGCGCGCCCAGCTCGAAGAAGCGCTCGGAGCCGGAGTCGACATCGTCATGCTGGACAACTTCGACGACGACGAAGTACGCGACGCGCTCAGATTGATCGCCAGCCGGGCGATCGTCGAAGTGTCGGGCGGCGTAACACTCGAACGTGTCGCTGTGCTCGGCGCGTTGGGGGTCGACGTGATTAGCATCGGCGCGCTCACACACTCGTCGCCCTCGTGCGACTTGGGGCTCGACTGGGGCTAAGCCGTGATCGATGATCTGCGGCCCGAGAGGCTGAGCAAACGGGTGACCGGACACTGGGGGAGCTCGTTGTCGGTGTGCCAGAGCACCGCCTCAACGATGGACGATGCCTCCACGGCCGCGGCTGAAGGCGCGGAGGACGGCCATGTGGTGCTGGCCGACCAGCAGACTCGTGGCAGGGGAGCGCATGGGCGGCAGTGGCTCTCGCCGCCGGGTTCCGACCTGTACTTCTCCGTGGTGATCCGTCCCGAAGTCGCGCCTGCCTCGAGCCCACTCGTGACGCTCGCCACCGGGCTCGGAGTTCGCGATGCGGTCGCGGCCCTGTTGCCCGGCCGCCCCGTCCTGGTGAAGTGGCCCAACGATATCTGGATCGAACGCCGTAAATGCGCCGGCGTTCTAGTCGAGAGCCGAACGGTGGGGATGCGCCTCGACTCGATGATCATCGGCGTGGGCCTGAACGTGAATCGCATGCAATGGCCGCCCGAGCTCGCCGGGACCTCAACCTCACTGCGAGCGGAGCGCGAGGATTACGAGCCTTTCGACCGGGCCGAAGTGCTGGCCAGGCTCCTCTCCCACATGGAGCGGTGGGTAAAACTGTTCCTCAAGGACGGCGCAGCGGTCGTGGTGAACGCCCTGCGGCCGAACCTGGCGCTCATTCGGGAGCGGGTTCGCTGGGAGGATGGTGACGGGGTTTTCGACGGCATTGACCAGGACGGGGCGGCGCGCGTGCGAACAGATGCCGGCGTTGTCTCCCTTCATGCGGCGCACATCGAACCGGTCGACCGCTGAGCCCGGGACTTGCCTGCACACGAGTTGCGCACCAGAACAGCTCCCATGGCGCACGCACGCGAGCTCGACTGGCTACGACACTCCGTGGGAGTGCTTTCGCTCAGCGACCGCGCGATCATCTCTGTCAGTGGGGACGACGCTCGCGACTGGTTGCAGGGGCAGCTCACCAACCAAATCGAAGGCGTCGAGCCCGGAAACTCCTTGTACGCGTTCGTGCTCACTCTCAAAGGACGGATCCTGGCCGACGTTTACGCGCTCGTGCGCGAGGACGACGTGTGGCTGGACGTGCCGGAGGCCCAGGTCGAAGCGCTGCTCGAGCGGCTCGATCGCTACATCATCATGGAGGACGTGGACCTCGAGTTGCGTCGAGACCTCCGTGTGATCACCGCGCAGGGCCCGCGTGCAGACGAGGTGGCAGAGGAAGGCTGGCCCGCGAATCGGCTCGGGGTCGGCGGCCGGCAATGGGTCGTCTCGGGTGCAGAGCTCGAATCGGAGCTCGAACGTTTGACCGTGCGCTGTCGCGAGCTCCATGGTGGCTGGGTCAGCGACCAGGCCTGGAACCACGTGAATGTAGTTCTCGGGCGGCCGCGCTTCGGAGTCGATTTCGGCGATTGGACCTACCCTCAGGAGAGTGGGCTTAACCCCGTGGCCGTCTCGTTCAACAAGGGTTGCTACATCGGCCAGGAGACGGTGGTCATGCTCGAAAACCGCGGAAAGGCCCCTAAGGTCCTTTGGCGGTGGACGATCGAGACCTCCGAGGCCCCCGGGGCCAAGACCCCGATTACGTTAGCGGACGCTGTGGTCGGTGAGATCACCTCGGCCGTGCCGGAGGACGAGGGCGTGTCGGCACTGGGCTTTCTCAAGCGCGGGTACGAGGCGGAGGGGCCGGAAGGCTTTGCGGTCGGCGGGGTGCCTGCCCGCGCAGTCGGCCGAGTCGAAGAAGGCCCTGGGGTGTGTCCTTCGCCCACCTGACGCAACGGAATGCGATGTGCTGGCGCGAACCGAGGGTCGACCCTATAGTAGGGACCAAAGGAACATCATGCTGAACCTCACCCCACGAGCCGCAGAGAAAGTCAGAGAAATCCGAGAAACCGAGGGCCTCGCCGAGCAGGGCCTCCGAGTAAGGGTAATTGGCGGTGGTTGTGCCGGTTTTTCGTATGATTTGTTCTTTGAGGACGAGACCACCGACATGGACCAGACCTTCACGTCGCACGGTATTTCCATCTACGTGGACATGATGAGCGCGCAGTACGTCGAGGGCACCGAGATCGACTACGTCGAGGGCCTGCAGGGAGCAGGATTCAAGTTCATCAATCCGCAGGCCAAACAAACCTGCGGATGCGGCTCTAGTTTCGCCACCTAATTCATCAATCGTTTCAGCGATGTAGGCCGATCGGCCGAGTTTGACTCGGCGAAGTGCGCTTGACAGCCACGGGTAACGTAACGTAACCATGTGGCGCGCGTACAGGACATTACCATGCAGTCATCTGCCTCCCTCGATCGATACATTCGACAAGTCCGGGCCATCCCCAAGCTGTCCCGCGAAGAGGAGCACGAGCTCGCGCTGCGCGCGCGTGAAGGGGACCAGGACGCCGCCGACCGCCTAGTCGAAGCAAACTTGCGATACGTCATTGCCATTGGGCTTCAGTACCGGCGCTACGGTGTGACGCTCGGCGACCTGATCGCCGAGGGCAGCGTCGGCTTGGTGACGGCCGTTCGTAAGTTTGATCCGCATCGTGGCACGCGATTCGTGACGTATGCGGGGTATTGGATTCGCGCCTTCGTGCTCGAGGCGGTCGTTCGTTCGAGCACGATGATCGGCGCTGGTTCCGGGCCTTTCCGATCGAAACTGTTCTTCCGCCTGCGCCGAGAACGCGCGCGGCTGTCGAATCTCATCGCCGATCCCGAAGAGCTGATTGCAACGCTCGCGGCCGACTTCGACACGAGCCCCGAAAAGATGACCGAGCTATTGCGCCGGCTCGACCAGCGTGAAATCTCGCTCGACGCACCGGCCTACCAGGACTCGGACGCGACGCTCGTCGAGATGCTTCCAGGTACCGCCGAGCCGCAGGACTTGGTCGTCGCCCGGCGGCGACGGCAGCGCGGGATCGAGATGCGGCTCGAAGGCGCCTTGTCAGTGCTTGACGATCGTGAGCGGCTCATCGTCGAAAAGCGAATCTTGAGCGATGACTCAGCATCGCTGGCCTCGCTCGGCCGCGAGCTCGGCGTCAGCCGTGAACGTGCCCGCCAGCTCGAAGCCAGGGCGAAGAAGAAGCTGGCCGAAGAGTTGAAAGACCTGGCCCCAGCGGCGTAACTTACCTGCTCAAATGTAGGGTGTCCCCTTACTCGATCCTTGCCGATGCGCTCTTCGCGGAGCCGGGGTAGCATGTAGGCCAGCATGGCGTTCGAGGAAGGGGACATCACGGTGCTACGCCGCGATGCCACGCAGGAGTTAGGGCAGGAGGATCTCGTCCCCGAGCCCGACTCTGCGAGGCCGCCCGCAGTTCCGCCCGGTGGGGCGACTGCTACGCCACGCAGACCCAGAGGCGCCGAGGTCGATCGGGTACGGCGTGCGCGCGATTGGCTCGAGGAGTGCGAGCGCGAGCTGCGCGACCAGCCAGACGTACGACGCGTCGCGCGATTGTACTTCGAAATGGCGCGGACCTGCGAGGGCCCGCTGAAGGATGCGCGACGCGCGCTTCAGTACTACCAGGCGACGCTGGAGCGGTCGCCCGACTATGTCCCGGCGATCCGCGCCGCGCGCCGACTCCTTCTCGGCGCACGCATGTTTGCTGAGGCGCTCGCACTTTTCGATGCAGAGGCGCGCGTTACGCGGCAGCCTCGCGACAAAGCGACCCTGTTCTTGTTGAAAGGCCGTCTGCTGGAGGACGTGCTCGGTAATCGTGAGGCAGCGGAGGAGGCGTACCATACTGCGCGAGCGCTCGATCGTTCGCACGCGGCCATCCTGCGGGCCACCGAGCAGCGCTCTTTCGCGAAGCAGAAGTGGCCGGATGTCGATCGGAACCTCGCCGAGCTCGCAAACGCCGCGGCCGCGGACGATGGGCACCGGGCCGCGTTGATCATCCGTAGAGCACAGTTGCTCGAGAGCCGGCAGCAACGTCCGGAGCAAGCCGCGGAGCTCTACGAAACGGCTCTGCAGCTCGACCAGAGCGCGATCATCGCAATGCAGGCTTTGAAGCGCTTGTACTACGGGCAACGCCGTTGGCGCGACCTGATCCGCACACTCGAAGCCGAAGCCCAGTTGGCGACCGAGCCGTCTTTGAAGGCTTCTTCGCTCTATCGAGCAGCCCGCATTCACGCAGAGCACCTCGGCAATCGAGACGAGGCCATCCGGGTCCTCGAGCAGGCACGAAGTCTGCGCCCACGGGACCCATTGATCCTCGGCGAGCTGGCGCGGCACTACGAGGCCGGACAGCGGTTCCAGGCCTTGGTCGAGACCCTCGAGGAACTGACCGAAGCAAGCGAGGACGAAGCAGAGAGGCTCACCTTCACCCAGCGCATCGCTCGGCTGTATGAGGAGGAGCTGCGCGATGTGGACCAGGCAATCACGTGGCACGAGAGGGCCGTCGAGCTCAACCCCACCTCACTTTCGAGCTTGCAAGCGTTGAGCCTGCTCTACCGAGTTCGTGGCGCTTGGCCGAAGCTCATCGACATGTGTCTTCAGGAGGCACGCTATACGACGGACGCACAGCGGCGAGCGGATTCACACGCGCGCGCCGCAGAGATTTACGAAACCAGGCTCGACGCCATCGATGACGCGGTCGATCACTACCGTCGCGCGCTCAATGCGATGCCCAACCACCCCACGGCATTCAAGGCTCTCGCGCGCCTGCTTTCGGACGTGCATGAGCCCAAGGAGCTGATCCAGCTCTATGAAAACGCCTTGGACCGAGCGACCGGCCCCCGGGCCGTGTCGTACCTACTCAAGATTGCGCAGCTCTACGAAGACGTGCTCGGGGAGCATGCGCTTGCGGCTCAAAGCTACAAACGTGTACTGCAGCAGGACTCGGGTCACCTTGCGGCGGTTCACGCATGGCAGCGTTCCGCAGAGCGATCGCACCGGCCCCGCGAGCTCCTCGAAGCCCTCGACTACGAGATCGATTTAACCGTTGATCGGGATCGGCTGGTCGCGCTCTTACACCGAACTGGAGAGGTGCTCGATGAGCAGCTGGGCGACCGCGACGAGGCGATCACCCACTATCGGCGCGCGCTCGAAAAAGACCCCCGACACGTTCCGACGCTCTCGAGCCTCGGGCGCATGTACTACGCCGCCGGGCGCTGGAACGACCTGCTCGACATCTACGGTCAAGAACTGAGGCTCACATCCAGCAAGAACCGCCGGGTGGCCCTGCTGCAGAAGATGGCCGAGATTTCGCGCGACCGCCTCGGGAGCGACGAAGACGCGCTTCGCTACCACCGCGAGGCGATCAAGGTCGACCCGGCGCACGCACCCTCGCTCCAAGAGCTGGCGCGGCAGTTGCGGGAACGGGGAGATTGGAACGAGTTGGTCGACGTCTTGGAGCTCCAGCTTCGAAACTCGGGCGCTGCTCGGCGCCGCGCGCGCGCCGCGTTCCTCCTCGGGCAGGTGTACGAAGAACACCTCGAAGATCGAACCAAGGCGGTGGCATCGTACGAGGCCGCAGTCTCGGCGGAGGCGAGCTACCGGCCTGCTGTCGATGCATTGGCGCGCGTGCGCACTGAGGAACACGACTGGACCCGTCTGCTTGCCGATCTCGAACGCGAGGTGAAGCTCGCCGAGGAACCGATACAGCGCATCGCCTTGTTCGCCCGCAAAGCGCAGGTACTGGAGCGACAGGACAAGCACCGCCAAGCGATTCAGGCTTGGGAAGAGGTGCTTGCCATCGACCCGAAGCATCTCGGCGCGCTGCTAGCGCTGGAACAACTGCATCGACAGGTCGGCGCGTGGGAGTCCTTGTGCGGTGTGTATTCGACGCAAGCAGAGGTGCTCGAAGACTCGGGCGGACGCGTTGCGGCCCTCTACGAGCTCGCGCGGTTGTTGGAGCACCAGGGTCTCGGAGAGTATGACGATATCGTTCGGGCGTACCGGCGCATCCTCGAAGTCGCTCCCGCGGACTTGGGAGCCTTGCTCGAGCTCGAGCGCCTGGCAGCGGGCGAAGGAGACGCCGATCTCCTGCGCGAGGTCGACACCCTAGTCGCACAGTCTGCGCACGATCCGGCCGTGGCGGCGGCGCATAGCGCACGCCTGGCGGAGGTCATGGAGGGCCAAGAAGACACCGAAGCGATTGAGCGGTTCCGCGCAGCTGCGATCGCAGATCCACATCACATAGGCGCCGCTCGGGGGCTCACCCGAGTTGCGCAGGAAACCGACGATCCCACCGCGCTCGTCGATGCACTCCGGCGTGAGGCGGAAGCCGAACGTGACGCGAAAGCCGCCTCTGAGCTCTTGGTGCAGAGTGCGCTGGTTCGTCTGGAACGCATCGGGGATCACGACGGCGCCCGACGGGACTTCGAGCAGGCGCTCGAGATGTGGCCGGACTCCGCCGAAGCTGCGGACGGTCTCTCAGACGTCCTCACGATCGACGCGAGCTGGCCGTCACTCGCAGACCGGCTCTCGCAGGCCGCTTCAGGGGCACGCTCCGTTGATCGGGCAAGCGCGCTCTGGCTGGCGGTGGCGCGTATCCAGAGCGAAGAGCTCGGTGAGCTGCCGGCGGCGATCCGAACGTTGCAACGTGTACTGAAGGTGCAGCCCCGCCACCTCGATGCGCTGGAGCGGCTGGCAGGGCACTTCCAAGCGAACCAGTCGTGGCACGAAGCCGCCGCGACCATGGAGCAGCTACTCGCTGCCGCACCCGAGAACAGCCGGCTGCGACGAGTTCTGCTCGACCTCGCGCGTCTGTATCGCGAGCGTTTGAACATGCCGGACAGGGCGCTGCGCCACGTCGATTCCGCCCTGGCATCGGATTCCGCTCATCCCGGGGCGCTGCAAGAACTTTCCCTGGTGCACGAGGCGCTCGGGCAATTGCCGGAGGCTTTGCACGTCGCTCGCCATCTGCTCGATGTGAGCGACGGCCAGGAGCGAGGCGACGCGCTCGTCCGTCTAGGACAGCTCGAGCACGCCGCCGGAGATGAGGACAACGCCAAGAAAGCGCTCCGCCGGGCGGTCGTGCTCGAGGGACCTGGCGGCGACGCGGCACGCACGCTCGAAGACTTGTGTGAAACCCCGGAGGACTGGCGCAACTACGCGGACGCGCTGCGCAACCATCCGGCCCAGGACGAGGCGGGCTGCGCAACCGCCGCACTCGAGGTCGCGCGGATCTTGTCGGACCACTGCCGCGACGAGCCCGCCGCTATCGCGGCGCTTCGAAGCGGGCTCGAGGAAGGCGCCGCCAACGCCGACCTTCGACGTGAGCTAGCAGTGCGTCTGCGCACGCGAGGCGAGCAGGCGGCCGCGGTCGAGCAGCTTCAAGCCGTCCTCTCGCAAGAGCCGCTTCGTGAGGAAATCTGGCGTGAGCTCGCGCTCACGTACCAGGCCGACGACCGCGCACGAGAAACGCGAATCGCTACCTTGCCGCTAATCGCGCTAGGTGTCGATGATGGAGAAGATCGCGCTCGAATCGCGGCGGTCCGCGCTGCGCCCGCCCGGGTCCGCCCGAGGTCGCTTCGAGGCTCTGTGCTCGATCAATTGGGAACGCCGCGTGAAGAAGACGCGGCGGCCGGCGCGCTCTTGGCGGCGCTGAACCCAGCGCTCGCCAAGCTCTACCCCCCAGAGCTCGAAAGCTACGGGCTTGCGACGCGAGATCGCCTCCCGACCGAAGCGAATCACCCGCTCCGAGAGCTCGCGAATCAAATCGCCGCGGCACTCGACATTCACAATTTCGATCTCTTCCTGCACCGCGTCCGAAACCGGGGCATCACGATCGAGTTTGGCGTCCATCCCGCCGTGCTCGTGCCGGCAACCATCATGGAGAAGGACCCGTGCGCGCAAGCCTTCATGCTTGCGCAGCCCATGACGCAAATCGCCCGTGGCTATCACGCAGTCGAAAAGCTCACGCCGCGCGAGCTCGATGTTCTGTTGGCGTCCGCCGCGCGAATCGTGAAGCCCGACTTTGGCTCGGGGCTGACGAGCGAAGAGTTCCTCAACGACCAAACGCGACGGCTACAACGAGCCATCCCGAGGCGCGACCGGAGGCTCGTGCGTGACGCCGGCCTGGCCTACTCGCAAGCCAAGCGAGTGAAATTCGATCGATGGGTCAACGCCGCCCATCGAACCGCCATCCGCGTAGCGCTTCTGGTCTGCGATGACCTCGACCCACTCGTGCAAGACGTGCGAAGCCGGATCGCGCCAGGGCGGGAGGCCGAAGGCGAGACCTTCGACGCGCACCCGACCTACATCGACGCGCTGAAATTTTGGGCGTCGCCTGCGGCGATGCACTTGCGGGAGCACATGGGGATGCTCTCCCCTCGCTGAATTCGCCGACGTGTCAGACGCTGCTGTGTGTGTGCCGCTCGATGCGGTAGACGATCCAAGTAAACGCGACGCCGATAATCATGAGCGCCGCGAGCCCCGAGTAGAACGCAGGGCTCGCGAAAAACGCGGTGAGACCGTAGTCGCGCGTAAACTGTCGGTAGGTTCCGACGGCGGAAACTCTGTCCCAGGCCAGCGGCCACACCGAGAGCGCGATGAAGATCGCGCCGATCGCGATTCGACGGGCGGACAGGTCGCGCGAAGCTCGGCAGAGAGCCGCGCCCAGCCGAAAGCCCAAGGATGCGGCGCCGAGCAGGATTAAGGTCGTCAGCAGACCCCAAACCCAAGGGGCGCGGCCCGTGTCGACCCAGTAAAAGAGAAACCAATCCCCGTGAAAGGCATAGAAGTAGCTGGCGGTTGGTAGGAGCACGAAACAAACGAAGAGCCCATAGGCGAGGAAGGCCTCCATGCGCCAGACGGGGTCGGCGCTATTCCGGACCTCGTCCCGCCCGGCAAGGGCCGCGAGGGCTCCGGTGGCGATGGCGATGAGCAGCAGGAAAAGTAGCGGCAAAGTGTTCCCAGAAGAGAGGCTACGTCCCCGGTTCGTGGACGGTCAACCAAACGAGCACCATAGTCGGGGCATGCGCAAGAGTGCGTGGGTCGGATTGGCGGGGTTTGTCGCGGCTTTAGTGGCCGAGGCGCAGGCGTCCGCCGACACCCTGAGCGAGCTCACCGCGCCGTTCACAAGCGCGCTTCAGGACGGAAGCTACCTGGGTGCGCTGGGGCTGATCTTCGTAGCAGGTCTGGCCACATCATTGACCCCGTGCGTGTATCCGATGATCGCAATCACGGTCAGTGTGTTCGGCGCTAGGCAGGCTGAAAGCCGCTCGAGGGCGGCTGTCCTCTCGACCTCGTTCGTGTTGGGCATCGCAGCCCTGTTCACGCCGCTGGGCGTGGTCTCCGCCTTGACTGGAAGCGCGTTTGGTAGCGCATTGGCGAGCCCCTGGGTCGTCGGAACGCTGTCGGCCTTGTTCGCCGTGATGGCATTCAGCATGTTCGGCCTGTTCGACCTCGCCCTGCCGTCCGGATTGCAGAATCGGCTCGCACAGGCGGGCGGGTTCGGCGTGCGAGGCGCATTCGTGCTGGGGTTCGTCAACGGGCTCATCGCCGCTCCCTGCACCGGACCGGTCCTCGCAGTCTTGCTGACTTGGGTGGCAACGACCGGCAACGTGGCGTTCGGTGCGGTCGCCTTATTCGTCTACGCTATCGGTATTGGCGTGCTGTTCTGGTTTGTAGGAACGTTCGCCATCACACTGCCTAAATCGGGACGGTGGGTGGACTGGACCAAGAGCGCCTTTGGCATCGCGATGCTAGCGCTGGCGTTCTACTACTCGCGCGGTGTGCTGCCCTACCCGCGTCCGGCCGTGCGCGACGAGGTGTGGCTCGCGGCGGCATTCGGACTGTTGAGCGGCGGCATCATCGTCGGCGCCATTCACCTGTCGTTCAAGAGTAGTGCGTGGGGTGCGCGTCTTCGCAAGGCAATCGGGGTGACAGCGTGCGTCGCCGGCGTCCTCGGGATCGTCGGCTGGGCCGAGGCGCTGCCGCCGGGCGCGCATATCAGCTGGCTCGAGAGCTTCGACGCTGGCAAGACGAAAGCGCTCGCCGAAGATCGTCCGATGCTGGTGGACTTTGGCGCTGATTGGTGTGGGGCATGCCAGGAGCTAGAACGTGGCGTCTTGAGCGACCCACGAGTCGTCGCGGAGGCACGACGTTTCGTGACGGTGCGAGTCGACCTGAGCACGGACAAAGCCACCGACGAAAAATGGGCACTGCTCAAGGCTTACAAGCAGCCTGGCCTGCCCCTGGTAGTCCTCCATCACAGCGACGGATCCGAGGCCGCGCGCATCACCGGATTGGTGGAAAGCGCCGAGTTCTTAGAAATGATGGACGCGGTTCGCTGATCGGCGCGCGTCCATGCTAGCCTCCGCCGAGGAGTGACCGGGATGAGGAAGCGCACCCTTTCGAGACGCGAGATGCTTGGCCACACCGTCTACTTGGCCGTCGTCGGTTCGACGACGATTCTGCTCAACGCCTGCACGAAACCCGAGTTCCACTGCGAGGACGTGAGCGGCCTCAGTGAAGATGATGCTGAGCTGCGGTCGGCGCTCGACTACCGAGAGCTCTCGCCTCACGGCGAACAAAAGAGCTGCGCAAGCTGCGCGTTCTACCTGGCGAGCAAGAAGAACGAGTGCGGGCAATGCACCTTGGTTAGGGGTCCAATTCATCCGCTGGGGTACTGCAACTCTTGGGCGGCGAAGGCCTGAGTCTCTGACGTCATGGCATTGTTCGAGGTGCGCGGCCTGCGAAAGGCCTTTGGACGACACGTAGTTCTGAACGGGCTGGACCTCGACATCTTCGCCGGGGAAGTCGTCACGATCATCGGGGAGTCGGGCTGCGGCAAGACCATTTTGCTGAAAGCGATGATGGGTCTCATCGAGGTCGATGCCGGCACCATTCGCTTCAACGGGGAAGAGGTCACCGGCCAGACGGAGCGCGAATGGACGCGGACGCGCCGCAGCATCGGCATGTCGTTCCAGGAATCGGCTCTCTTCGACTCACTCGACGTGTACGAGAACGTCGCGTATGCGCTGCGCGAACAGACGACGATGACCGAAGAAGAGATCGCGAAACGGGTCGGCGAGACACTCGCCATGGTCGGCTTGCCGGGGATCGAAACCATGTCTCCATCGGTACTTTCGGGAGGCATGCGCAAGCGCGTCGCACTGGCCCGCGCGATCGCGGTTCGTCCCGATGTCGTGTTCTACGACGAGCCCGCCGAGGGCCTGGACCCGATCAACGTCACGCGCGTGAACCGTTTACTTCTCGGTTTGCAGAAGAGCCTCGACGTCACCTCGGTCGTCGTGACGCACAACCTAAAGGCCGCTTTTGCGATCAGCGACCGCCTCGCCCTCATCCACGACGGCACCGTGGTAGCTACCGGCGCCCCAGAAGGGTTTCTCGAATCTGACGACCCCGTGGTGCGAGAGTTCATCGGCGACCGAATGAGGCGAGTCCTACGTGCAAGTTGAGTTCGTAGGCGCAGTCGGTGGAAACGTCACTGGCTCGCGGCACGTCGTACATACCGAGAACGCGCGCATCCTGCTCGACTGCGGCCTATTCCAGGGCCGCCGCTCAGAGACCATCGAACGCAACCGAGACCTCGGCTTTCGCGCGGAGGACATCGACGTGATGGTGCTGTCCCACGCGCACATCGACCACTCGGGGGCCCTCCCTCGGCTTTACCGCCAAGGTTTCCGCGGACCGATCTACTGCACGCCCGCGACCCGGGATCTCTGCGCAGCAATGCTGGAGGACTCGGCCGCGATTCAAGCTCAGGACGCCGCCTACATCAATCGCAAGATCGAGAAGGACGGCGTCGACATGAAGCCCGTCGAACCCCTCTACGACCAGAAAGACGTCGTCGGTACACTTGGGCTCATGGTCAGCGTTTCCTACCACAGGCCTCAACGGATCGCGGAGGGGGTGACGCTGACGTACTACGACGCGGGTCACGTGCTCGGGAGCGCGATGGTCGCGCTCGACGTCGACGTGGTCGGCCAACAGCGACGTCTCGTGTTCTCCGGCGACCTCGGACGGCGCAACATGCCGCTCCTCCGTGACCCTGAAGTTCCTCCGAATGCCTCGTGCCTGCTCATGGAAAGCACCTATGGGGACCGGACTCACGACCCGATCGAGCAGATGGAAGACGAGCTTCACGATGTCATCACGCGAACGGTCGGGCGCGGTGGCAAGCTGATCGTGCCGTCGTTTGCGCTGGAGCGAGCGCAGGAGGTCATCTACGCGCTGAAACAGCTCAAGGACCAGGGGCGGCTTCCCAATGTTCCGGTGTACGTCGACTCGCCGCTGACCGTGAAGCTCACCGACGTTTTCCGGATTCATCCGGACTGCTTCGACAGCGAGGCGCAGAAGATCTTGCTCGAAGGAGATTCTCCGTTCGACTTCGATGGGCTGCGCTATGTTTCGTCAGTCGAGGACTCCAAGGCGATCGACTCTAGGGACGAACCGTGCGTGGTCATCTCGGCAAGCGGGATGTGCGAGTTCGGGCGGGTGGTCCACCATTTGGTGGCCGCAATCGAGAACCGCGAGAACACGGTGCTCATCGTCGGCTATCAAGCCCAGCACACGCTCGGACGCCGGCTCGTCGAGCAGCGGCCGCGGGTACGGATCTTCGGCGTCGAACGGGAACGGCACGCAGAGGTCGCCGTGCTCAACGGCTTCAGCGCGCACGCAGGCCAGGACGACCTCTTGAAATACGCCGAGGAGGTGCGCGAAGCAGGGCCGCTTCGGCAGGTGGCGCTGGTCCATGGCGAGGATCATCCACGCAACACCTTGAAAGCGCTTCTCGAAGAAAGGGGCTTTCCGAGCGTTCTCACCCCGGTCCGCGGCGATCGCCTCGATGTGTGACGCGAGCCGAGGAGGGGGCGTGAGCAGTGGCTTGGTCGGATGTGGGGTGATCGTCGCAATCATGCTGATCGTCGTTGCGAGCGGGATCGGAAGCTACAACCGTCTAGTCGAGCTCGACGAAGCGGTGGACAACGCGTGGAGCGAGGTTGAGAACGTCTATCACCGGCGCGCAGGCCTCGTTTCAAACCTGGTGACGATCGCCAAAGGCCCCAATGAGGTCGAACGAGGGACATTGGCGCGGCTGATCGAAGCGCGCGCGAAGGTTGGACAGATCAATTTCGAGACGGCTCCTGATGACGGGCAACTTGCGCAATTCAACGCGGCTGAGTCTCAACTGTCGTCTGCCTTGTCTCGATTTCTCGTAGGGATAGAGCGCTACCCCGAGCTCAGCGCCGCCGGCGCCTTCCGAGACCTCCAGGCGCGACTCGAAAGCATCGAAAACCAAATCACCGTGGAGCGAAAACGTTTCAACGATACGACGCTGACGTACAACAAGACCCGTCGACGGATCCCGATGATTCTTCTCGCGAACCTAGTGGGCTTCGGTAGCAAGCCGTACTTCGAGGCGACGCCGACGCGCTAAGGATCGCTCTCCAAGCGGCCGTGCCAGTAGACCCAGTTAGCCCAGGCTTCGGGCATCGAGCTCGCAGGATCGACCCGAAACACCACCACCGGCAACCACTTGGGTTTGACCGGCCGGCGTCGCAAACGAAGGCCCGCCTGGTGGGGCGTGTGATTACCCTTCTTCTCGTTGCAGGCGTAGCAGGCCATGACGATGTTTTCCCAGTTGGTCCTTCCGCCCTGTGACTTGGGAACCACGTGGTCGTAGGTCAGTCCGCGCAGACGATGGCGCACGCCGCAGTACTGACACTTGAAGTCGTCACGCATCGCGACGTTGATTCGCGAGAACTTGATGGCCCGCTTGCGGCCCATGATCGTCCGGAGCAAACGCACTACGGCGGGCATCTTGATGGTGATGGTGACGGAGCGAATGTCCTCCTCGTACTCCTCGACGACCTCGACCTTGCCATCGAAAATCATGCAGACAGCACGTTGCCAACTGATGATCCGATGCGGCTGATAGCCCTGGTCTAAGACAAGCGTTCGCATTCCGTTCGAGGCCTCATATAGCGCGAACGGGCACAGAAGTGAACCGGTGTTGGGCGCAAGGTGGCCGCGATGGGCGAAAGCGGTTACACATCGGCGATGAGAAACGTAGCCTTGATCGCTGTTATTTTTCTGGCGCTCGGTTGCAACGACATCGACGGCGACGGCGGAACGGGCGGCAACGGTGGCGATCCCGGAATGGGTGGCAGTGCTGGAACTGGCGGTATGGCCTGGCATGGGCGGCTTTAACGGCGGCATGGGCGGCTTCGACGGCGGCGTGGGCGGGGCGTGGGCGGCAACGGTGGCATGGCCGGCAACGGCGGCATGGCCGGCTTTGACGGCGGCGTGGGCGGCAACGGCGGCATGGCCGGAGGCGGCGGCAACGGCGGAGTGGCTGGCGAGCCACTCGAGAACACCTGCCCGATCATTCAAGCCTTCATGGCAAACCCCAATCCGATTCCCTCCGGTGAGGAGACTGCCACCGTCCACGTCGATGCAATGGATCCGGATGAATTCCCCGAGCCGTTGCGAACGAAGTTGACCTCGGCCATGGGCGCTTTCGAAGACCCCTTTGCCAGTGAAACGATCTTCAGATGCGGTGAACCCGGCCCCGTCGAGATCTTCGTGGAAGCGACCGACGGCGACCCAGACTGTACCCAGACCCGCAGCCTCACCATTCAATGTCCAAGCGATATCCGGCCCAATCTTTGCCCGATGCTGTTCGTCATCAACGCCATTCCCCGGAACATCCGACTAGGCGAAACCACGACGAGTATCTAGACTCGTGCGCAGGACACCGATGGCCTGCCTTTGCCATTGGTGCTCACCTTGAATGCTCTCTGGGGTAGCTTCGAGAATACGGCCAACATCCAGGAGCCGAACAATGTCGTCGCCCAGAACGCGACCTACGTCTGTGACCGCCCTGGTGAGGTCGAGGTCTGCGTCGACGCCACGGACGGCGCATGCGTGAAGACGCTATGCGACTACGTCGTGTGCCCTGCAGACGTCCCCACGCCGCCGTAAACGGTCCGCAACCGTTGGCGAGGTCAACCGCAGAAACCGTTCACGGCTGGTCGAACTCGAAGGCCCAACGTCGCGCTGCGCCCCGCCCAAGGGCTCCCGTAAAATAGGTCGCTGCGCCCCAAGGGGCGAAGCCCCGTGACAGAAATGTGAGGGCAGCCTGTGGCTGTCCTCACATTTCTGTTTTGCGGGGCGTCCCCGGGAGGATTCGAACCTCCGACCTTCGGTTTAGGAAACCACTGCTCTATCCTACTGAGCTACGAGGACTTAGGTGGCGGCGTATAGCATGCACCAGCGGAGGCGTGCGAGCGGTTGACGCGAGCGGCCGAGCTGTACTATTTCTGCTCAGTTAGACAGGAGCAGCAGCATCACTGGCGAACGACGATACCCGGCACCGGTCATAGCGGTTTCGAACCCATCAGTGGCCCCCCTCCCCAAGAGCCCGAAGCGGAAAGGCCAAAGTGAGCTGCCGGACGACCTCCTCTTGCGCAGCGACGAGGAAGGCGCTCGGCGCTTGGCACTCAAGAGCCTGGCCGCCGCCCGGGCCGCGGAGCGTAGGCTCGACGATCGCTTCGACCGCGAGGCGCTTCACGAGTTTCGGGTTTCCGTTCGGCGGCTTCGCAGCCTTTTGCGAGCGTATCGGCCTCAACTCGAAACCGCGGTACGGGCCAAAGATCGAAAGAAGCTTCGCGCCATCCAGTCTGCCACAGGTAGAGGCCGCGAAGCCGAAGTGGCCCTCGAGTGGCTCACGAAACAGCATGCAGACCTGGCGCCCGAGCACCTCGCTGGTCTCAACTGGCTATCGGCGCTCCTGCTCGAGCGTCGGCGGAAGTGCGCCGAAGATCTCGACGCCAACGTGCGAGCCACGTTCAGACGTACGGCCGAGAAGCTCGAGAAGCGGTTGGCGATCATGCGGAGTGAACAAGATCTGCTCGCCGATCAGCCGCACGTGAGCTTCGCGAGAACCCTGGCGAATCTGACCGAAGCCCACGCGACCGACCTTTTGGTGAACCTCGGCCAGATCGCGAGCATGGACCATGCCGAGCAGCTTCATCAAGCGCGCATCACCGGTAAGCGACTGCGCTACCTCCTCGAGCCGATACGAGCGTACACCAACGAAGCGCAGTCGGTCGTGAAGCGGAGCAAGCGGCTTCAAGACGTGCTGGGCGATCTGAACGACGTCCACGTGCTCATGCGCGAGATCGACCAGTCGTTTGAGCCTTCCATGCAACACAAGGCAGGACACCTACGTGAGTCTCTTCGAAGGGGCGACCTCGATCGCGCGCAACGCGAGGCGGCGGTGAGCGAATGGGCGGGCCTCGTCGAGCTCTACGAACGCCTCGAGAAAGAGCGGCGCGAGCTCATCGGACAGCTTCGCGATCGGTGGCTCGACGGCGATCTCGATGTGCTCGTAGCCCGAACCCGGGACCTGGCCCGGCAGCTGCGCGCGCTAGACCAGCACGCTTGAAGGGGACACGCGCCTTTTTGCCGGTCGCCTAATAGTCGAGAATGGTGATCACTCGGCTGGCGGCTAGCTTCTTGGTGCCTTCGAGCGCGACCAGATTGATTACGAAAACGAATGCTGCGACTTCGGCGCCGCACTGCTGAACTAGCTCGCCGGTGGCTTTGGCGGTGCCGCCGGTGGCGATCAGATCGTCGACCACCACGACTCGGTCGCCGCGACTGAGCGCATCTCGGTGAATTTCGACCGCGTCGCTTCCATATTCCAGGTCGTACTCCGCGCGATAGGTCGCGGCCGGGAGCTTGCCCGGCTTACGAACAGGGATGAAGCCAACACTCAGCTTGTCGGCCAAGGCGGCACCAAACATGAAGCCGCGGGACTCGATACCGATGACCGCGTGCACCGACTCCCCGTCGAGTGCCTCTGCCATCAGCTGGATGCACGTGCGGAACGCTTCGACATCTGCAAGGAGCGGCGTGATGTCCTTGAAAAGGATGCCCTTCTTCGGAAAGTCCGGCACGTCTCGAATGCACCCGCGCAGAAAGCTCAAACGCTCTTCGCTCATCATTCTTTCTCCAGTCCGGCCACATAAGCCGCAATGCCCAAATGGTCTGGCAGGGTGGCCTCGATGCTCAGCGGTGTAACGGAGATGAGCCCCTCGTCCAGTGCCTCGGTGTCGGCGCCTTCGAGCGGTTCATTCTTCACGACGCCGGGGCCGCCGATCCACAGGTAATGGCGCCCGCGCGGGTCATCGCGCACTTCGACCTCGTCAGCGTACAACCGAAATCCGAGCCGTGTCGCGCGAATCCCCTTAGGCGGGACCGGCGGGAAGTTGACGTTGAGCAGGACCGCCTGGCCCGCCGGCGCCGTCGCCTGCAGAAGCTGCCTGCAGAAGCGCTTGGCGTATTGCGCAGCGCCCTCCATGTCCGAAGATGAGTTGGAGAAGGCAATGGAGGGCACGCCTCGAAGCGCTCCTTCACGGGCGGCGGCCACGGTGCCCGAGTAATGCACGTCGTTGCCCAGGTTGGGCCCGTGGTTGATCCCCGAGACAACCATGTCGGGCCTACGCGGCAGGAGGTTTTTCAAGAAGAACGCGACGTACACGCAGTCTGCTGGCGTACCGTCGACTGCCCACACGTGCTTCTCCACTTCGTGAAAGCGGAGCGGATGGTGGAGCGTGATCGAGTGGCTCTTTGCGCTCTGCTCGGTCTGCGGCGCCACGGTGTACACGTCGGCAAACGTGGCCAATGCGATGCGCAGCGCGATGATTCCTGCCGCGTCGACCCCATCGTCATTAGAAACCAAGAGGAGTGGGCGGTCCGACATGCGCTCAACGACCTATCGCGGAAGCGCCCAGCGAGCAATCGAATTGCCGGAGGGCGGGCGGGCTTGAGGAACAAGGAATGAGCAACAAGGAAGGACAGGCGAAAATTGAGGGAGGGCCGGCGGGCTTTCGCCCTCCGGTCCGCCAGTGGTCGGGGCGACTGGATTTGAACCAGCGACCCCCTCACCCCCAGTAAGGTGCGCTACCAAGCTGCGCTACGCCCCGTCCACCCTCTTATCGAGGGCAGGCGACTCTAGCCCAGGACGTCCCAAACGCAAACCGGTAAGCAGAGCGGAACCAGAGCAAGAACCCCTGACAAGCCCACAACGGGACAGCTCAGGCGTCTGGACCGTGGCCAACTGTAACCGGAACCACTTTATGCACCGTCACCTGGAGCGGTGGAGCTTCCAAAGGCTGGCGTTCAGCCTCGACGAGCTGGTCGCGTAGCTCAGCGAGCTGCTGACGGAGGCCAAGAAGCTCGGCGCGCAATGCGACCTCGCGCTGTGCACGGGGCTCCGGAGGACTGTTCCGTTGATGGCGCCCCAGGTCGCGGATGCGTTTGCGAGCACCCGGGATCGTGTAGCCCTCGTCGTGGAGGAGCTGGCGAATGAGCATCGCAAGCTCGACATCTCGGCGGCTGTATTGACGATGCGCGCCCCGAGTCTTCTTGGGGCGCAGCGCGGGGAACTCCGTTTCCCAGTAGCGAAGCGCGTGTGGCTTGACGCCGACGATGTCCGCAACCTCGCCAATCTTGAAGAACAGCTTGTCAGGAAGTTGGGTACGCCGCTTCATTGCTCGAGCTCAGAGACCTTCGTGAGAACCGGCGCCGTCATCGTCCGAGCGGTCCGGGTTGAGCACTGTTTTGAGTACTTGGCTGGGCTTGAACGTCAGCACGCGCCGTGCGCTGATCGGAATTGGAGCGCCCGTCTGCGGGTTTCGGCCGATGCGCTCCTGTTTGGCGCGCACCACGAAGTTTCCAAACCCTGAGATCTTGATCTTCTCCCCCTCGGCCAGGACGTCTTTCATCGTATCGAAGACGGCCTCGACGACCTCTGCCGCCTCTTTCTTCGAGAAGCCTCCAACCTTCTCGTAGACGGCATCGATGATTTCCGCTTTCGTCATTCGGTTTGTTCCTCCAGAGGCCTGGTTAGGCGGAGAGAACCACAAATCGGGTTGAATCTCAAGGGTTTGGCCAGAGCTCATCGACAGAAAGGTGCGTATTCTCACACATGGTGAGAAATCTCTAGCGGATGATCGCCTCGAAGCGATCGCTCGCGAGCTTTGCGAGCGACGCGTGGACTTTGTCGACTCGCTTGTCGGTCAACGTGCCCTCGGGGTCTCGATACGTCACGCGAAAGGCAAGACTGCGATGCCCATCGGGGATCTGATCACCCCGATACAAGTCGAACAGGCTGACCGACTCCGCCAAGCCGTTCGAGGCTTCGCGGAGTGCGTCGGCGATCTCTCCTGCATTAAACTGGTCGCGGACGAGCATTGCGATGTCCCGTGCAACCGCTGGGAACTTCGGAAGGCCGCGCGCTTGCGCCGGGCCGAGCTCTTCGGATAGCTCATACAGACCGGGTACGTCGAGCTCCGCGTAGATCACTCGGCCAATGAGCCCCAGGTCGTCACCGACCTCGGGATGAATCTCTCCGACAAAACCGATCGGTCGTGCCGCAAGCAACACGACCGCGGACCGTCGCGGATGCAAGAAGCTCGACACTTCACCCGGAACGAGTTCGGGCGCTTGGCCGAATACACGATCGACGAGTGCTGCGATCACGCCCTTCCCGTCATACAAATCGAATGACTGCTCGCCACCGATCCAGCCCGAGCGATGCCCGGCCAAGGCAATCGCGAGCACAGTGTCTTCACGCGGAAGCACTTCGCCAGTGGGATGAAACGTTCGTGCGAGCTCGAAGAGTCTTACCTCGGTCGCGCCGTGACGCTGCGCCTGCGCCGCAGCGGCGGTGAGTCCCGGCAACAATGAAGTCCGCATCACCGAGCGCTCTTCCGAGAGCGGATTCGCGAGCGGGACGGCATCGGTGGACACACGCGCCTTACGAAGGTCGTCGACCGACAAGAACCCGTAATTTACAGCTTCATAGAGCCCTGAGGTTACTGCCGCCTCACGCAGGGCATCGACGAACTTGAGCAGGCCCGGAGTGCCTGTCTCGGACGGGTGAACGCGGGGAACCGCGGTCGGAATCTCGTCGTAGCCACGCACACGGGCCACCTCTTCGATGAGGTCTACCTCTCGCTTGAGGTCCGGCCTCCAGCTCGGCGCCTCAGCCGTTATGGCGTCCTCGCTCTGCTCGACGATGCGGCAACCCAGCGACTCGAGGATGCGGAGGCTTTCGTCCTTCGACACGGGCGTACCAAGCAGCCGGGCCGCTCGGTTAGAACGGAAGTGGATCGACTGCGGCTCGTGTGCGATCGCGACGCGATCGATAGCCGTCGTCGCCGCTGCTCCGCCACCGAGGTCTGCGATGAGGGATGCGGCGCTGGCGAGAACTTGGGGGATGGCCTCCGGGTCGACGCCACGCTCGAAACGATGACTCGAATCGGTGTGTAGACCGAGACGCCTTGATGTGCGGCGAATCGATGGCGGATCGAAATACGCGCACTCGATGAGGACGTCTTTCGTGTCGTCTCGAATCTCGCTGTCGAGACCACCCATGACGCCTGCGATGGCGACGGGTCCTTCACCATCACAGATCAAGAGGTCATCACTGGTGAGGAGGCGCTCGACGCCGTCGAGGGTCGCCATCTTCTCGCCCTCCGTCGCGAGCCGAACGACGACTTTGGAGCCGCGTAGCCGGGCAAGGTCGAATCCGTGAATCGGATGGCCCCACTCGAGCAGGATTAGATTGGTCGCATCGACGATGTTCGAGAGAGCTCGAAACCCGAGATTGTGCAACCGGTAGCGAAGCCAGAATGGGGATGGAGCTACTTTGACACCCGACACGAGCGCGGCGCCGTACCTGGGGCAGCGATCGCCGTCGGCGACCTCGATGGAGACCCCAGGGAGCTGCGGGGTATCGACCGTCTCGCTTGCGGTGTCCCACAAGGGGCTGAGCTTGGCCGTCGGCTCATCGGACTGGAACGAGCCGCCCGCAGCGAAGGTCCGTTGCGGCCCAGCGGCCTTGCGGGGCTTGTACCCAACTCCGAAAAGAACGCCGATTTCGCGGGCGATCCCTACGTGGCCCAGGCAATCGGGGCGATTGGGCGTCAGGCCGATGTCGAGGATGATGTCGTGAAGGTCGAGCGCATCAGCGACGCTGGTCCCCGGTAGCGCTCCGTTGCCTGAGTCGACGACGAAGATCCCGTCCGCATCGATGCCGATGGCGAGCTCTGCCTCACTGCAAATCATGCCGTTGGATTCGACGCCAGCAATCTTACGCGAGGCGATCTTGGTCCCATTCGGCAGAACAGCACCCGAACGTGCGAACAGAACCCTGCCTCCGGGCTCGGGCACGTTGGACGCCCCGCACACGACCGCGTGCTCGTCCTCTCCGTCGAACAGGGTGACTAGGGTCAGCTTATCCCGCTTGGGATGTGGGGTCTTGGCGCGAACCTCGGCGATGACGACTCCGGACAGGTTATTGCCCTTTTCCTCCATCGCCTCGACTTCGAGACCTGCCAGTGAAATGCGGTGCGCGACCTCGGCGACTTCCGCGTCGACGGGACAGAGCTCTTGCAACCACCGAAATGAAACCAGCATCGCTCTTCCTAAAACTGCGCCAAGAACCGAACGTCGTTCTCGTAGAGAAGCTTGATGTTGGGGATGCCGTACTTGAGCATGGCGATGCGGTCGAGACCCATGCCAAACGCAAATCCGGTGTACTTCTCAGGATCGTATCCGACGTTCTCGAACACGACCGGGTGAATCATGCCGCAGCCGAGGATCTCCATCCATCCGGTCCCTTTGCACACGCGGCACTCGGCGGTACGGGCGCGGTCGCCCTCCCATGCGTGGCAAAAGACGCAGCTCATATCGACTTCGCCGCCAGGCTCGACGAACGGAAAGTAGCTGGCGCGGAAGCGAACTGCGATGTGCTCGTCGAAGAGGCGGCGGAGGAAAAGCGTGAGCACGCCTTTGAGCTCGGCAAAGGTGACGTCCTCGTCGACGAGGAAGCCCTCGAGCTGGAAGAACATGGGCGAATGGGTGGCGTCGTCGTCGCGACGGTACACTGCGCCAGGAGACACGATCGCAAGCGGGGGCTCTCGCCTCATCATCTCGCGGATTTGAATCGTCGACGTCTGGGTCCGCAAGAGCACGCTTTCTGGGTCCGAGGAGCTGTTGCCCTTGATGAAAAAGGTGTCGTGCTCGTCCGTGGCTGGGTGATCCGGGGGGAATCCGAGCCTGTCGAAGCAGTTCTCGTAGAGCTCCACTTCGGGGCCATCGGCGATGTCGAACCCAAGCGAAACGAAGATGTCGAGCACGTCGTTTCGAACGCGCATGATCGGGTGGAGCCGGCCCGGCATCTGCCAGCGGCCGGGCAAGGTCACGTCGAGCGCGGGACCAGTGAGCTCTGCTTCGCGGGCGCCCCGATGAATGCCTTCGAGGGCGTCGTCGAAGATCGCCTGAATCTCTTGCTTGAGTGCGTTGGCAGCCTGGCCGAGCTCACGCCGCCGGTCACCCGGCAGCTTCGGCATGAGCTTGAGGAGCTTGGTGAGCTCCCCTTGCGGCCCGACGTAACGCGCGTTGATCAGACGGAGCTCGGGCTCGTCGTTCGCAGCACGCAGCGCCTGCGCGTAACCACCACGGATTTTGGCAAGTCCGCCCTCGAATGTCTGAACCGCATCAGGCTCTGCCATTGCGCGTCCCGAGCGACTTAATCGATAGCGTCGACGACAGCTTTGAAACCGCCCGGATCGGCAAACGCAATCTCTGCAAGCACCTTGCGGTCGAGCGCGATGTTCGAGCGCTTGAGGCCCGAGATGAACTGGCTGTAGTTGATGCCGTTGCTGCGCGATGCAGCGTTGATGCGGGCGATCCAAAGGCGTCGGAACTCACGCTTCTTGGTGCGGCGGTGCCGGTAGGCATCCTCCCAGGCGTTGTGCACCTGCTCAATCGCAACGTGAAAGGCCTTGCGGCGTGCGCCGTAGTAACCCTTCGCGTGCTTGAGCAGGCGATTGCGGCGACGGCGGGCTTTGAAGCCTCGTGTAACTCTGGGCATTGGCGTTCTCCTTAAAAGTCTTAGAGCTCGTAAGGAAGCAAACGCCGGATGCGTGCTTCGTCGCTAGGGTCGACCATGGAGTTCTTCTTGAGCTTCCGGAGCCGATTCGCGGACTTACCACGCATCATGTGCTGCTTGCCAGCCGTGGAACGACGAATCCGCCCCCCACCCGTGGCCTTGAACCGCTTCGCAGCAGCACGTTTCGTTTTCATTTTAGGCATCTGACTGTCCTCACTTGAAGCTCCCTGGCCAGCGGATACCGCGGCGGGGGAGCGGAGAGCAGGCTGTTTAGCGCGTGGGTGGAGGCAGTCAAGCGGGGCAAAAAAGGGGGCAAAAGGGGGTCAGCGGGAGAGTAGCTGCACTATCTCGGTAAGGCGGGTTTCGGTGTGCTCTCCGGTGATGACTCCCAAGCGCTCCCCGGAACCGCTGAACACGCCAACGGAGATCGTCGCGCCCGGCGGGAAGCCCAGGTCCAAATACACCCTGCCCTTCCAGTCGCACAAGACCGGGGTGTTTGGCAGTTGTTCAGCCAATCCCTTTGTGACCACGCCCTTCGGTACGAAAAATGGAAGCCTCTTAAGGTTGCTGAGGCCAATAATCCGGAGGCCGTCTGGAACACGCCCACGCAACGCTCGCTCCCAGGCCCGCATCGCATCGGGCGCGTTCCGCTGAGCGCCGGCAAGGATCACGAGGGGAGCGTCCCCGAAGATGTCCGCCTGGCAATGCGTGCGTCCGAATTGATCATCAAGCGTGAACATGAGCCGCACTATACACCGACACTGACATTGCCACCCCGTAAAGCCGACGCTGCGCGTCGACTTTACGGGGTGCCGCGAACTTAACCGACTTAGAAAGGGGACTGTCCCCTTTCTATTCGGTTTGGGATTGGCGCGTGTGTTGGACTTTGACTCGGGGAGCCAAGATCGCGGTCATGGTGCGGCCTTCGAGGCGCGCTGCTGTTTCTACCGTCGCGAGGTCCTCGACCGCTTCGACGATTGCATCGATCTGTCGCTGCGCGGTTTCTGGGTGCGTGATTTCTCGGCCGCGGAAACGGACTGTGAGTTTCACCTTGTTGCCCTCTTCGAGGAACCGGCGCACGTGTTTGGTTTTGAAGTCGAGATCGTGATCGTCGGTCTTCGGGCGGAGTTTGATCTCCTTGAGCGCGATCTGCGTTTGCCGTTTGCGGGCGTCAGATTGCCTCTTCTTTTCTTCGTACTTGAAGCGGCCGAAGTCCATGATCTTGCACACCGGTGGCATGGCCTTCGGGTTCACCTCGACCAGATCGAGGTCGAGGCTTCGAGCCATCCGACGAGCTTCGTCGGTATTCAAGACGCCTAACATTTCACCCTCAGCTCCGATGACACGGATCTCGGGCACTCGAATGCGATCGTTGACGCGCGGACCAAAATCCCGCGGCCGATCGCGCGATCCAAAGCGCGGTCTAGCGATGACTATCTCCTCTTGTTGAATCCGTAGCCGAAGGCGGCTGGTTCTCCCGCGCGAGACGTTCGATGACGTCGGACAACGGGATGAATCCGAGGTCCTTGTTCTCGTCTCGCGAACGGAGGGCCAAGCCCTGCCCGTCTACTTCTTTTTGACCAATCACGCCGAGATACGGAATCCGCATCAGGCGCGCTTGGCGAATCTTGGCACCCAGCTTGTCGCTGCCCAGATCGGCCGTGACCCGGAAGCCTCGTTCCTTGAGCTGTTGCTGCACGTCCCTAGCATACTCGTTGAACTTCTCGCTCACCGTCAACAGGGCGATCTGCTCGGGCGCGAGCCAAACAGGAAAGGACCCACCTACATGCTCGGTGAGCACGCCGAAAAACCGCTCTATTGACCCTAAAATCGCCCTGTGGAGCATCACGGGCCGATGGGTCGTATTATCCTCGCCGACGTAGGTCAGGTCGAAGCGCTCCGGTAGATTGAAGTCCGCCTGGATGGTGCCGAGCTGCCACGGACGGCCGATCGCGTCCTTGAGATGGAACTCGATCTTCGGCCCGTAGAACGCGCCTTCGCCTTCCGCGATCTCATACGGCAGCTTCTTGGACTTCACAGCATCTTCGAGCGCCTCTTCGGCCTGAGCCCAAACCTCGTCGGCGCCGAGGCGTTTCTCAGGCCGCGTCGCGATGACGATGCGAACGTCGGTGAAGCCGAAGTCACGGTACGCATCGTACACGAGATCGAGGAAGCTCTTGATCTCGTCCTGCACTTGGTCGAGCGTACAGAAGATGTGTGCGTCGTCCTGCGCAAAGGTGCGGACACGCGTGAGCCCCTGAACCACACCGCTTCGCTCAAAGCGATGGAGCCGCCCGAAGTCCGCCATGCGCATCGGGAGGTCACGATAGCTCCGCTTGGTCATCTTATAGATGAGGCAGTGGCTGGGGCAGTTCATCGGCTTCACACCAAATCGAATCGATTCGTTGAACACCTCCGTCCACTCCTCGGCATTCTTCGGCGGCTTCTGGTCGACTTTTCGCTGAAGCTTTTCGAGGCTCTCCGAGGTGGCCGCCATGTACATGTTCTCGGCGTACGACGGCAGGTGCCCCGAGGTATGGAAGAGCTCATTGTCGAAGATTTGCGGCGTGATCACCTCTTCGTAATCGTAACGGGCGTACAGCGATCGAATGTAGCCTTCGAGCAGGTTGTAGACGGTGGAGCCACGCGGCAAGAAGAATGGAGACGCTGGCGCCTGCGGATGGAACGCAAACAGCTTGAGCTCCTTGCCGAGCTTGCGGTGGTCTCGCTTTTTTGCTTCCTCGAGCCGCTTGAGGTGCACGCGCAGTGCCTTGGGCGACGCAAATGCGGTCCCGTAGATGCGCTGAAGCATCGGGTTGCGCTCGTCGCCGCGCCAGTAGGCGCCAGCCACGCTGGTGAGCTTCACCGCCTTCAGGAAACCCGTCGATGGAACGTGCGGCCCTTCGCAGAGGTCGACCCAGTCCCCGTGACGATAGAGCGAGATGGGACCTTCCAGGCGCTCGAGATGTTCCAGCTTGAAGTTCTCGTCGAGGGACTGGAGAAGGGAGCGCGCTTCGTCACGGCTCACAACCTCCCGGCGGAACGGGCTGTCGGCTTCGATGATCTCGACCATCTTTTCTTCGATGGAGCGAAGATCCTCTTCGGAGAAGGTTCCGTCGGGCCGAGCGTAGTCGTAGAAAAAGCCGTCGTCGGTGGCCGGCCCGAAGGCAACCTTGGTCCCGGGAAACAGGCGCTGCACTGCGTCGGCCATCACATGGGCGCTCGAGTGCCGGATGATGGCCAGGGCGTCAGCGTCATTCAGGCTAATCGGCTGAGCCTCGGACTCCCCCTCGGGGATTGGGGTGTGCAAATCGTATATTTTGCGGCCAACCCGGACGGCCACCGTGTCTTTCCCTAGCGCGCCGCGCTCTTCGAGCACCTCGCGCCCGGTACGCGCTGTCGCCTCATTCGTCATCGGTCAGCGGACCGAAGTATGTAGCTCGAACTCAAGACCAGCATTCTCCAGGTTGGTAGGCACGGGCGGGATTGAACCGCCGACCCCTACCGTGTCAAGGTAGTGCTCTCCCACTGAGCTACGTGCCTGTTCATCATGTCCACCCACGGTGGAAGCGGCGTCTTAACCCCGGCCCCTAAAGGTGTCAACCCCGTGGGACCGACGCTGCACGCCGCCCACGGGGCTCTGCCCGAAGCACGGGTGGGGCCGAGCCCCGTGGCGACGAAGTCGCTTTACGGGGCCGCCTTTGCTTATTGATTCCCCCACTGATAAGCCCTCGGTTCGATGAGCGGTAATCGGTCCAGTGACAAAGAGCCTAGCGAGCTGCGGCCTCTGCCGTCGGTCAACATGGCTCTGCTCCCGAGCGAGCTCCGGACTCGCCGCACGCGACGTCTCGTGCTGGGCGCGCTAGTCGGGGCCGTGGTGTTGGGCGCGCTCCTGCTCTGGATCGCGCGGAGCGTCATCCCTCAGACGTGGGCATGGATGGAGGACAGTCTCGGCAAGCAGGACGCCAAGCTTGCAGCCGATCTCGGAATGCGGGAAGGCCTCGCGCCCACCGGGGTAGACGGTGGCGTCGAGGAACAGTTGACCGAAGCGCAGCAGCTCGCCCTGTCCCGCTCTCGGCCCAATGCGCGCTACGAGACTCTGTTCGGAGGTGTACCGAGCTTTCGCGGCGCACTTCTCAACGCCGGACTCGAAACGGATGAGTGCGCGGCTATCGAGCAGGCGCTCCAGCACATCGTGGACTTCCGGCGCTGCCGCCCCGAACACAAGCTCATCGTGGAGAGGGATGAAGACGCCAGGCTGAAGCGCTTCGAGTATCACCCGTCCGCGACGGAGTTCGTCGAGGTCAGCCGTGGCGAAGACGGCTTCTTTCGGGCGGAGCAAATCCGGGTGAAGGTCGAGCGAACGCCGATCGCGCGCGCGGCTTCGGTGGAAACGTCGATCGGCGATGGCTTGATCGACATCGGGCTTCCCGCCGGTCTGGCGACGTTTTTCGTCGAGGCCTTCGAAGGCCAGATCAACTTCGCATTGCAGGCGCGCAAGGGTGACGTCTTCCGCATCATCGTCGACGAAGAACGGGTGGACGGCGAGTTCCTTCGCTATGGCCGGGTACATGCGCTCGAGTACGACGGCCAGCGCACCGGCAAGGTGCAAGCCTTCTATTACGACGCGAGCAACACCCGCGGACAGTTCTACGACGACAGCGGCCGCGCCATGCAGGGCGGGTGGCTGCGCACGCCGCTTCGCTACGACCGCCTCTCGTCCCGTTACAACCCGAGGCGTTTCCATCCGATTCTAAAGCGTACGGTTCCTCACCTCGGGGTCGACTACGCTGCGGCCACCGGAACGCCGGTATGGGCAGCGGCGGACGGTCGTGTGACGTTTGCCGGACGCAGAGGACCGAACGGGAACCTCGTGATCATCCGCCACAGCAGGGGATTCGAAACCGCTTACTCGCATCTGCATCGCATCAAGGGTAGCATTCGCCGGGGTACATTCGTGAAGCAGCGTGAGTTGATTGGCTTCGTCGGATCGACAGGGCGCTCGACTGGTCCGCATCTACACTTCGGTCTCAAGAAGCGCAGCCGCTCCCTCGACCCGCTGACCGAGCTGAACGGCCCCGGCTTGCGTATGGCCGCGCGCGATCTGTCCTCGTACAGAAACGTGGTCGCTGATTGGCAGACCCAGTTGGGCGGCATCGAGAACGTTCCGAAGCTCGTCGCGAGTGCAGACGAGCCGCTCGTCGAGCAAGTCGACGAAATCATGGACTGAGGCCCGACCCAAGGTTAGGCTGCTCGCGGTGTTGGACCGGTCCGTCGCGCTCGAACGGTTGGTGATTGCGGTAGTCCCGCTGTTGACCGTCTGGGGAATTTGGTCGTTCGGGATCTGGGACCCCTGGGAGCTCGTCGTCGCCGACGCCGCCCGTGCTCTCTCAGAAACTAGTCGTCCGGCCCTCGCTCACACGCCCTTGTCGACGTCGGTGATCGGTGCAGCGTTCGGCACGTTCGGCATTCATGAGTGGTCCGGCCGTCTCCCCGGTGTGCTCGCCGGCTGGCTCACCTGCTGGCTGGCCTTCTTACTGATGCGGAGGCACTACAGCAGGCGCGCCGGCGTGATCGTCGTCGCCGTGATGGCCTCCACGCCGCTGTTCTTGCTCAACGCCCGGCTGCTGATGGGGGACGCGATCGCGGTCTTCGCGCAGACCTGGGTCGGTCTAGCTGCGCTCGCCGCCTGCGTGGGCCAACACAGCTCCCGCCGCGCACTTGCACACTACGTGCTTCTCGCCTTTGGCCTAGCAGTCAGCACGTACGCAAGCGGGGTGCTTCTCGGACCGCTGCCACCCGTTCTGGCAGTCGCGGCCTGGAGCCTGCTCTCCGAAAACAGCGGATGGGGCAGCCGAGTCGGCCGGTGGCTGTTGCCGACGGCCGCCGCAGTCCTCGTCTTAGGCGTGGTGCGAGCAGTCTCGCTCGATGACCCGGGTTTCAGCCTCTGGCTCGGTGGGGGCGCCGTGGGAGGCAACCCGCCGACGTTCGACAAGGCGGCGGAGCTCGTCTTCCACGGATTCGCGCCATGGAGCGCCGCCCTCCCGGTGGCCGCGATTTGGGCGCTCGTACCACGACCCATGCGAAGCGGAAACGCGCAGAACGTCGCCTGGGTGCTCGTGCTCTGGGCTGCGTTTGCTTTCGTTTCATGGACCGTCTTCGCGTCGCGCTACGGCATCCCTCCGTATCTAGCGTTGGTTCCGCTAGCGGGGCTAGTCGCGATTTGGATGGCCGAGGTGAGCCGCGAGCCGGTCGCCCGGTGGCCGGCCGCCGTCATCGTGGCCCTCTTGGTCGGCTTGCTGATCCGCGACTACGCATTGTATCCCGACAGCCCACTTCGCGGCTTGGCGGTAGACGGGTTGAGCATCCCGGACGTTTACAACCCCAAAGCGCAGTGGTCCCTCCTGTTTTCGATCGCTGGTGGGCTGCTTTGCCTGACACTGGTGAGCCACGCCGCGATCGCACGGCCTAACCCACGCCGCACGGTGCGATGGGTGCGCGCCCAATGGGAAGTCGGCTGGGCAACGCGCGGCTGGCTCCTCCTCGCTGCGTTGCTGCTCGGCGCCTGCTTCTCGTTTGGCCTGATGTGCCTCGTGCTCGACCTTCGCATTGCGTCGGTTGTGATCCGGGTGGGCCGCGTCGCGTTCTTCGTTCCGTTTGTGCTGGCCAGCCTGGTCTTTGGGCTCCCGTGGGTGCGTTACGCATACGGTCGGCTCGAGGGTCAGCGCGTGTTCCCCGCCCTCGGAGGAGGCTTGGCGGTCGGCGTCTTCGTGGCCCTTTCGTTCCAGCCCGCGCTGAGCCAGCACTTCTCTCCCCGGCCCGTGTACGACGCCTACAGCGAGCTGACGGACGGAAGCCCTGAGCCTCTGGCATCGTACAAATTGCCATCGACCGCAGCGCACTACTACACCGATGCGCCGATCGAGGAGATCAGCGAGCAGGCCGACCTCGTCGGCTTCCTACGAGAAGGCGGACAACGTTGGGCCGTGGTCCAAGCCGACGAGCTGCCCGAGCTCAACCGCGCCTACCGTCGCAAGACGGGCGAACACTTGTACGTGGCCGATGCTCGAAGCGCACGATTGCTCCTGGTCGCCGCGAATCCGATCGCCGAACGCCCCAACCAGAACTTCATCGCGAGCGCCGTCCTCAGTGACGCTCCCGAGGTTCAACACACGGTCGGTGCAAACTATGATGACCGGATCGAGCTCATTGGATACGACCTCGATCTCCCCAGGGGAGACTCGGTCGGCGCAGGTCAGCGCTTCGGGGTGACATGGTACTGGCGAGTCCTCGGCAAGGCTCCGACTGGCTACCAGGTCTTCGTGCACATCGATGGCCACGGGTTGCGCCTCAACGGCGACCACGTGCCTGTTGGCGGCCAATACCCGACGAAGCTCTGGGAGAAGGGGGACGTGATCGTCGACACGCAGGAGCTCACGGTTCCCGCAAACTACCGCATCGGCGACTACGTCATGCACGTCGGTCTGTTCCGCGGAAGCAAACGCCTCGAAGTGAAGTCGGGGCCCAACGACGGCGAAAATCGGGTGAATGCTGGCACCTTACGCGTGCGCTAGTCCGAACCGCAGTCTGCAAACACCGATGTGGCCAGATCGAGACCACCTGGGAACGCGCCTCGGGATTGCTCGGCTTCTTCCTCGCATGGGGCGGGCGTCGCCGTAATCCGCGACAGCCGGCCGGAGTACGCAGTGGGCTCCGATGGGGCCGCCCACCCCGCAACGGTTCTTCCGGGGTCGGGCGCCGGCTCATGCGCCTCACCAATGCCGACCGGAACTCCGGTCAGCGTGCGCTGATCCAAGATGAAAGCCTCGTGAACTCGCAGACACCGCATGCTGCGTGTCAAACGCCGGCGCTCGTCGGTTCGCAAGGCCTCGAACTCGATGCCCATGCCGACGGCGCCCCCGGCTCCCGGCCTTCGTTGAAGCTCCACGCGCTGGACACGGCCCGCCACGTAGAGCGGCTCTTCCCAATCGGGCGGATAGAAAGTGAGCGTGACCTCGGTCCCAATCTCGAGGAGCAGGTCGGTTTGGATCCAGAGCCCTTCCTCGCTCACGTCCGTGGCTCGATGGCTGATCGCCTCACCCCAGAGCTCGGAATACACCGCGCACTCGAGATCAACGAGCCGTCGAACCACCCTGCGCGCCTCGCATTTGGCCCCGAACTGGCGAGCTGCCATACCCGTGCTTGTATTCGAGCCGGACCCCGGGCGGCAAGTTACGGGTCGAGGTCGATAGCCTGATCGGTTTCGAGGACGTAGCGCGTTTGATCCCAGGTCCCAGGTGTGGCGGTCACACGGCTGTCCCCGACCTCGTACATCCACAGCCCTTCACGGCCGGCGTGGGTGGTGCTGCCAGCGCAACAAAGCGTCAGCGGAGTCTCCGGCACTCGCACATGATAGCGCCAGTGGATGTGGCCGTGAAGAATCGCGCCACGTCGAGCTCCGGCGCTGATCGCCAACAGCTCGTCTGCGTTCTCGAGCCCATGAGCTAGCCGGTCCCGTCTGCCGTTCGCGAGGCGCGGCGCGTAGTGGGTCACGATCATCACGAAGCGATCACGCACGCGCGCATCGTCCAGGATCTGCGCCAGTGCATCGAGCTGCTCGTCCGGGATACGGCCGCTCGAGGTTGTAGGCTTAGGATTCGCGCGCGCACTGTTCACCCCAACCACCGCCAAACCATCGGCAGGAAACCAAACCTGGGGCCATACCCCGTCAACCACATGCTCCGGAAGGTCGGTCTTCACGAACTCGCCGAAATGCTCATCGAACCAACCTGCCCTGACCGTGTCGCGCAGATAGAGGTCGTGGTTGCCAGGCACGGTGAAGAAGCCGAGCGGAGCGTGTGTGAGCGGCTCGATGACCTTGCGCGCGTAGGCGATCTCCGGCTCCGTGCCGAGCGCGGTGTAGTCCCCGGTGCAAATGACCAGGTCGGCTCCCTGCTCCTTCGAAAACGCTGCGAGCGCCTCGACCTTCTGAGCCGCTTCCGCGAATACCCTGCGGCGGCGGAAGCGAAGATTCGCCAGGCCAACGATGCGCTTGTTGAGGAAGCTCGTGACCGGCACGCCGGGAAAGCCGTCCTCGAGGTGCACGTCGCTGACGTGCAGGACCTTGATCACGGCCATTGTGCCGGCGCTTGCAACCCCGCCCCTTCATCGAGGCCGAAGCGAACGTTCAGACACTGAATCGCTTGGCCGGAAGCGCCTTTGACCAGATTGTCGATCGCGCTCATCGCGATCACCATCCCGCTGCTACGATCTTGCGCGTAGCCCACGTGAGCTCGGTTGGATCCGCGCACCCACAGGGTGTCGGGATGCTGCCCCTCGTCGAGGACGTGCACCGAAGGAGAGCCGGCGTAGAGCGCACGCGCAGCCTCGATACAGGCAACTGCCGTCACGTTTGAACCTGTGGGTTGCGCGTAGCAAGTCGCGAGAATGCCGCGCGTCATTGGAACCAAGTGAGGAACGAAGGCGATTCTGACCAGCGCGCCCGCAAGCCGGCTCAGCTCCTGCTCGATTTCGGGCCCGTGCCGATGAGCGCCAGCCTTGTAAGCCCGGACGCCCTCCGCCGTTTCGGGGAAGTGGGTGGCGCTCGACATGCCCCGCCCGGCGCCCGACACGCCGCTCTTTGCATCCACTACGATTCCGTCCGGCCGAACCAATCCGCTTTTCACCAGGGGCGCGAGCGCCAAGGTCGACGCCGTCGGGTAGCACCCCGGAACGGCAACCAGATCTGCAGTACGCAGCTCCTCTCGATGAAGCTCCACCAGGCCGTAGACCGCCTCGGAAATGCGCTCCGGAACCGGGTGCTTGCCGTACCACGTTTCGTAGACCGACAGGTCCTCAAAGCGAAAGTCCGCGGAGAGATCAAACACCGTCTGCCCACGTTGCCGCAACGCGCTCACCGCCTCGGCGCTCGCCGCATGGGGCAACGCGCAGAACGCAACGTCGGCTTGTTGAGCGATCACATCGGGCTCGAACGGCTGCACCGCCCCTTCGACGACACCGCGCAGGCTCGGTAACACGTCCGCGACCGCTTGACCCGCCGTCGTGTTCCCAACGATCGAAACGAGCTCCAACGAAGGATGACCCAAGACCAGACGCACGAGCTCTGCTCCGGTGTAGCCGGTTCCTCCAACGACGATCGTGCGTATGGGCTTCGAAGTCATGTGCTCCACTCCATCCTGATATTCACATGGGCGTTGTCTACGGCATTAAGCAAAAAAGCCGCGGCACTGAGGGCGCCGCGGCTCGAGATTCGCAATCCTAAGTTCTCAGCGCTTGGAGTACTGGAACTTCTTGCGGGCGCCGGGCTGACCTGGCTTCTTGCGCTCCTTCTTCCTAGCGTCGCGGGTAATGTAGCCGGCCTTCTTGAGGGTCGGCTTGTTGGTCTCATCCATGCCGACGAGTGCCCGCGCGATCCCGTGTCGAACGGCCTGGGCCTGCGCCGAGATGCCGCCACCGGCCACGCTGACCTCCACGTCGAACTGACCCTGCTTCTCGAGTGCGGCGAAGGGCTGCATCGCGATGATCCGGAGGATCTCGCGAGGGAAGTAGTCTTCGAACGTGCGACCGTTGACGGTCACGTTGCCTACTCCTGCACTCATGAAAACGCGCGCGATGGCGTTCTTTCGCTTCCCCGTGCCGTAGTTACGTCCATCGATGACTTTAGCGTGTGTCATTAACCAATTCTCTCGAGATCAAAACGGAAAGGGCTCGGGCTTCTGCGCCACATGTGGATGGACCCCTTCCGGGTAGACTTTCAGCTTGCGAAACATCTGCCGGCCGAGGCTGTTCTTTGGGAGCATGCCTTTGACCGCACGCTCGAGCACGAACTCGGGCTTCCGCTCGAGCAGGTGACCGTAGCTCTCCGACTTGAGGCCACCTGGGTAACCGGAGTGCCTATGGTAGTACTTGTCCTCGAGCTTGTTGCCCGTGAGGCGTACCTCGGCCGCGTTCGTGATGATGACGAAGTCGCCCGTGTCCACGTGCGGCGTGAACTGTGGCCGATGCTTGCCACGGAGAACGTGGGCCACTTTGGACGCAAGCCGGCCAAGCGGCTGGCCCGCTGCATCGACGACATACCATTTGCGTTCGATTTCAGACGCTTTGGCACTCTGGGTAGCCATGATTCGCTCCTAAGACCCCGTTTCAGGGCGCGTTTCGTAGCCGCCGGTCCTGGCGGTGTCAAGCAGGCGCGGCGCGAAAACTATCGGCGTAAACTGTCGCTTTCCCTTCGATTCCAATCGCTTGCCCACCTGACGCTCGAATTGGGTTAGAAGGATAAGCAGTGAGAATTCTTATCCAAACGGGCGCCGTACCGGGGTCCGGGTCCATGGGAGCCCTGTTTCCATCCCTAGTTGCAGCCGTTGCCTTGTGCTGGGGGGCCGGGGCAGCCCAGGCACAAACTGGGAAGATCCGCTGCTCGCTCACGGAGAATGGCGCCCCGGCGCGCGGAACGATTGTGGTCGAACGAGATGGGCGAGAAATTGGCGGCGGATCGTGTGGATCCGCCCTTTCCGTCCCTGCCGGTAGGTGCAAGGTCACCGTGAGGTTGGACGGCACACTCGACAATCCGTCGAAGAGCGTGGGCATCCAGGTTAGCGTCGGAAAGACCACCCCGGTTTCGGTGGATTTCCAAACCGGCGTGCTCGAGGTTCGGATCGAAACCAAGGGACTGCGTGGCACCGGCATCGTTACCGTTAGCCGCGGCGGTAAACGCATCGGCACGCTCGGCAGCGGAGTCGCCGCGACGCTCAGCGCGGGCAGTTACGAAATCGTCGTACGGCTTGGCGGCAAGGAGCGTCGCTACGCCGTCGATCTGCGCCCTGGGCAACGCCGTCTCGTTCGCGCACAGTTCTAGCGATCGCCTACATAGAAGCGAAACCCCATATACTCGACCCGATCTTGCACGCTGCTAGGCTCCGACCGAGCGATGACGAACATGCCGGAGCTTGCGCGGCGCTCGCCCACGCCGGCGCCTTATTCGCCGAACGCGATCTTACGATGGCTCTATCGGCGCTTCTTCGCCCATATTCGGGTCGACGAGAAGTGGAGCCGCAGCGTGCGAGAAGCAGCCAGCAAGGGTGTCGTCGTCTACGTGATGCGATCGCTCTCGTTCCTGGATTTCTTCTGCCTCGACTTCTTGCTGAAGAAATTCGGGCTGCCCTTGGTGCGGTTCGTCAACGACTTGGGGTTGTGGATTCTCGAGCCCTTCGGCAAGGGTGAGCGCCGTTTGAGCCTTCGGCGGCAGGTCCCGGAAGCCAAAGCCTTGGAGCAAACGGTCAGTGATGGATACAGCGCGTTGCTGTTCTTGAGACGTCCGCCGAAGTTCGGAAGCCAGGCGCGCCGCGGCCGTAAGCTCGAGGTAGACCTGATCGCAACTCTCGTCGCGAAGCAGCGAACCTCCTCGCAGCCAATCCTACTGGTTCCGCAGACCTTCGTGTGGAGCAAACAAGCGGGGACCGCGAGCCCGGGCTTGCTCGACCTGTTGTTCGGCCCGGTGCAGTGGCCAGGGCGGTTGCGCGTGTTCTTCCAGTTCTTGCTGAACTATCGGGACGCGAAGCTTTGCTCTGGAGAGCCATTTAATCTTAAAGAGTTCGTCGAGAAGAATCCCGACCTGACCGATGCCGAAACCGCCGACAAGGTTCGGTACGCGCTGCTTCGACGCATGGAGCGCGATCGGGCCGTCATCCTCGGCCCGATGAAGAAGAGCAGCGCCCGTCTCCAAGACGAGCTCCTGCGCAGCCCGAGAGTTCGGACCCACATCGAGCGCTACGCCGGTGAACAAGGCATTTCGTACGCCAAAGCAGAGAACGTGGCTCGCAAACAGCTTCGGCGCCTTTGCGCCAAGCAAAGCCTCTTCGTGGTGGACGTCATGCACCGGCTCCTCACCTGGGTTTGGTCCAGGATGTATGATGGCGTCGACTTCGATAAAGAGGGCCTCGAGCGCGTACGCGAGGCCGCTCGCGACGCCTCGCTGGTCCTGCTGCCCAGTCACAAGAGCCACATCGACTACTTGGTCCTGAGCGACATGCTCTATGGCCATGCAATGATGGCGCCGGTGGTCGCGGCCGGTGACAACCTCAGCTTCTGGCCCATTGGGGTTCTGCTGCGTCGGGGCGGCGCGTTCTTCATTCGCCGCGATTTCCATGGGGACACGCTCTATCCTGCGCTCGTCGAGGCGTATATTCGCAAGCTGCTGGTCGAAGGCTTCACCATCGAGTTCTTCTTAGAAGGCGGCCGCTCCCGCACCGGCAAGGCGTTGCCTCCGAAATACGGCCTGCTGTCGATGCTTTTCGAGTCGGCATTGAAGCTACACGGCACCAAGGTCAAGCTCGTACCGATTTCAATCGGGTACGAGCGCATCATCGAGGAGCGTTCTTTCGTCCACGAGCTCGCCGGGGGCGACAAGCAGTCCGAGAACGTCGGCGACTTGATCAAGAGCTCGAGCATCTTGCGGTCGAAGTGGGGCCGGCTCTACGTCCAGTTTGGCGACATCATCGACTTCGACGAATTCCAAGAAGAGACGATCCAGCGCTCAGGCGGCGAGCTCTCCAACATGGACGCCATCACAGCCGAGCAACGGAGGAACGCGGTTCACGCGCTGGCCCACAAGGTGATGTACTCGATCAACGAGGTCACCGTGGTGACGCCGGCTGCGCTGGTGGCTACCGCGCTGCTGACTCACCAGAAACGCGGCATGACCAGGGCTTCTCTGATGAGCGCGTGTGAGGATCTGCTTGCGACACTCGATGTCATGCAAGCCCGGATCGCACACCAACTTCGCATCGGAGAGGGCCGTATCCGGGAAGACACGATCGACGAAGCGCTGCATTTGTTCCTGGATGCTCGTCTCATCGTCGCCCACGACACGGGTCCTGAGCCGATCTACACCATCGATTCGGAGCGCCGCATTGCGCTCGAGTACTACCAGAACACGATCATTCATTTCTTCGTGCCACGGGCTTTGATCTCGGCGGCGCTGTTGGTGGACACCGAGCAATGGGTCGACATCGCGCGCCTCAACGACCGTGTCCAACAGCTATCGAGAGTCTTCAAGCACGAGTTCATCTATCGAACCGACGCGACCTTCGACGAGATCTTCCAAGACGCGCTTCGCGACATGGTGCACGACGGCGAAATCGAAGTCCGCGAGGGCTATGCGCAAGCCGCTGAAGGTGCGATGCGTCTGCGGCTCGAGCGATACGAAGCGATGCTCCAGACCTTCTTCGAGAGCTACCTGCTGGCATTGCGCGGCGCGGAAATCATCCTCGACGGCCCGATTCCCAAGAAGGACTGGTACAAACGCACGCTTGCGTTGGGACAACAGATGTATCTCGCCGGCGAAATCGAACGCCGTGAATCGCTTTCGAAGCTCAAACTGGAGACGGCCCTCAAGGCGCTCCAAGACTACCAGCTCATCCGGATGAACGAAGACATTCTCGAGCGTGGCGAGGGCATCGAGGGGGTTAGCGACCTGCACGCCCTAGAGCCGAAGCTCACCGGCTTCCTTCGCTGAGGACCCGCGGGGCCGCGTCGTCCAGACGCTGCATACGTCTTGAAGAACACACCGCTTACACTTGGCTGGGTCGGGGCGACTCGGACATTCCCTCGAAACGCCGAGGTGGCAAAGCGCAAAGTCGTACTTGACCGGGTCGTCGGGATCGAACTCCCGCAGCGCAGCCGTGATCTCTTCGGCCGCCGCCCAACTTGCAGTGCGGCGATTCGTCAGTCCCAGGTTGCGGCTGATTCGATGGATGTGTGTGTCAACGGGGATCACGAGCTCGGAGGGTGCAATCGGCCAGAGCCCGAGGTCAACACCGTCAGCAGGGCGGACCATCCATCGCGCGTAGAGGACGAGGCGCTTGCACGCACTTCCGGCGCGAGGATCGCTGACCAAGTGACGCAAGCTGCGACTGGTCGTATCACCGCGGAGCGCGTCCGCGAATCGGGCCAAACCTTCCCGGAAGTCTCCGTCGCTTGCCCGATGAAAGTGGGCGAAGGCGCCGCCGAGGGTTTCATGTTCACGAAGCAGATCCCCCGCCCTCGACAGAACGGACGCGAGATGCTCTCCCCGATAGATGCGGTGAACGAAGCCCCGAAGACGGCGACGGAGCTCTGCGGGTCCTGCTTCTATGACGGTCGCCGCGGGTTCGGGACCCAACGCGGTGAGCACGCGGTCGATGCTTCGTCGGGCGGCCACGGCATTTCCGAACGCGAGGCTCGCCGCAATGAGTCCCACGATTTCCTGGTCGCGATGCCCATCGTAGCCGTGGACGAAATCGACAGGGTCTCTGCTTCGAGTAGACTTGGCGTCGCAACCAGCGAGCAGTGCGTCCAGGCGTTCGCGGATACGGTCCACTTCGCTGGGGTTCTTGCTATATTGCCGAGCCAGCTGCAATGACCAGGATCAGTCTTTCCAAACAGAGCCTGCGCGCGATCTCGATTCTTCTCTGGATCATGTTGGGCTGCGCGGTTGCGTTGGGCTGCGCTCGCGACTCGACCGGCGGGCGTAAGACGACGTCGGACGTAGGGAAAGGCGAGCGGCTCGACCTCGGACTGCGTTTGTCCGACGGCCGGTGGCTCGAGCTGGCCGACCTTCGCGGCACCCCAGTGCTCCTGTTCGTGTTTGCGACATTCGATACAGTCAGCCAGGCATCGCTGACCTCGCTGCGGCCTTTCGTGCCACAGCATCCCGAGGTCATCGTGATCGGCGTCGCGGCCCAACCACGAGCAATACAGCTCGTCGAAGCATGGGCGTACGCCCTCGATCCGCCCTTCGTGGTTGGCGCTAACCCATACGGTCGCGTCGAGAACGGAGAAAGCATGCTCGGAAAAATCGAGGTCGTGCCAACCTACATCCTCTATGACGCCAATGGCTACGAAATCGATCGCACGACCGGCCTGGTGTCCGAGGGAGACCTCGCTCGGCTGGTGGAGCCGCTACCCCGCGAGACGCAGTAGACCGGCTAACTAGACGATCCCCTGCTCTTTCCATAGCGCGCCTAAGTGCGCGTCGAGACGATCGACCACTAGCTCACGAACCGCGTCAGCGGAGCTACACTGGAGGGCATCGCGCGCAAGCTCTGCCGCCACTTGGAGATCGACGTTGCGGATGACGGCACGCATCAGCGGGACAACGCTCACCGGCACCGATATTTCTCGGTAGCCAAGCCCCAACGCCAAGCCCAACGCTACCGGATCGGCGGCCATGTCGCCGCACATCGAGCACGGCGTCTCCGCGTCGCTTGCCGCGGTGATCGCCCGTTCGAGGAGCATCAGCACCGCCGGGTCGAACGGCTTGGCAGCCGAGCGGCTATCGCGCCGGTCGAAGGCCAACGTGTAATGCGCAAGGTCATTGGTCCCGACGGCAAAGAAATCCGCATGCTGGACAAAGCGCTCCGCGAGCAACGCGGCGGACGGCACCTCGACCATCATGCCGATCGAAAGCTCAGCCGTCCTCGCGCGTTCGTCACTCAACTCACTCCGGCACTCTTCGACCAGCGCCCGGGCTCCGCGAAACTCCTCCACCGTGGCCACCATCGGGAACATCAACGCGACCGAACCCTCCCCGCTCGCTCGCAGGATCGCTTTGATTTGGGTCTTCAACCATGCGCGTTCCCGTTCGCCGAGATCGTGCGCTAGCAAGCGCTTGTCGCCTCGCCAATCGAACGTGCGAAACACGACTCTCCTGGGAGCCATCGCCGTGACGACCCCGCGATAGACTTCGAGCTGTGCTTCCTCGGAAGGCGGCTCCTTGCGATCGAGACACATGAACTCGGTTCTGTAAAGGCCGATGCCTTCCGCGCCGTTCGCGAGCGCGGCTTCCACCTCGCTTGGAAGCTCTACGTTGGCCATGACCGAAATCACGACTCCATCGCGCGTGACTGCGTTCGTCGAACGCTCTGCGTTCAGGAATGCTGTGAAGCGGTCCCGGCGCATCTCTGCGGCGCGGCGTTCTTCCGAGGCGGCTCCCACGGTCACCTCACCAGCAAAGCCATCGACCAGGACGATCTCGTCGTCTTCAATCTGGTCGGACAGCGGACCGACGCCAACGACGGCCGGCACGCCAAAGGTGCGCGCAAGAATCGCGGTGTGACTGCTCGCAGCGCCCATTTCCGTCACCAGTCCCACTGTCGGAGGCGCGAGCATACGCACTGCGTCCGCCGGAGTGAGATCGTGGGCTATCAACACGGTCGGCCGGTCGATGGATGGCTCGCTTCGGTGCTCGCCGCGCAGGTGACGGAGCAAGTGCTCTTGGACGTGCTCGATGTCCTGCGCGCGTGCTCGGAAGTACGGGGACGCGTCTTCGAGAAGTGGCTTCTTGAGACGCTCCGTCACCCGAGACAATGCCCACTCTGCGTTGATCCTATCGTTGCGGATCGCTTCGGAGATCGCATCGATGAGCAGGGCGTCCCCGTGCATCAAGAGGTGGACGTCGAGAATCGGTGCGTACTTCGAGCCGTGGTGTTGCGTGAGCTCGTGTTTGGCTGCTTCGATCTCGGCGCGGGACTTCGACACCGCTTCCTCAAACCGCGCAAGCTCGGACGAGATAGCCGCTTCTTCGATGCGGCGATGCGACGGTCGGGAACGCTCGCGACCGATCACCCGAGCCGGACCCACTGCGATGCCGATCGATGCGGCGATCCCCTTGAGCCGCGCCGGGCGAGTCATTGCTCCTCAAAGCCATCAGCAACCAATGCGCAAAGCGCGGCGAGCGCCGCCTTCGCGTCGGCGCCCAGCGCACGAATCGTGATCTTCGCGCCCCGCTGACCACAAAGCAGAAGCACGCCCATGATGCTCTTCGCGTCGGCGACCTGACCGTCCTTGCTTATCTCGATGTGACACTGGTAGCGGTTCGCGAGATTCACCAACTTCGCGGCGGCTCTCGCATGCAGGCCCAAGCGGTTGGGCACCTCCACGGTGGCCGTGAGCGCCTCGCTCACGAGGCAACTCGTTGCACGTCACGATGTGAGACGACGACCTCATGATCGTCACCGAGTTGACGACCGAGCTCCTCGGCCATCGCCACGGACCGATGCCTCCCACCGGTGCACCCGAGCGCGACGGTCAGATAGGCCTTCCCCTCACGGGCATATTGCGGAAGCGTATAGTCGAGCAGCGGTCGCAGGTGTCGGAGGAGCTCCTGTGTCTCGGGAGCCTCCAACACGTAGGTCGACACTTCGGGATCCATTCCTGTCTTTGGCCGCAGCGCTTCGACGAAGTGTGGGTTTGGCAAGAACCTCAAGTCGAACACCAAGTCGGCGTGCACGGGGACCCCGTACTTGAAACCGAAGGAGATCAATCGAACGACCATCGAAGGCCGATCCGGGTCGCGGCCGAAATAGTCCACGAGCTGCTGTCGGAGGTCGTGGACACTGAAGTCGGTCGTGTCGATCACGATGTCGGCGCGTGCGCGAAGCCCTGCGAGTCGTTCGCGCTCCCGAGCGATCGCGCCCTGTAAGTCTCCTGTCCGGGCGAGCGCGTGAGGCCTACGGGTTTCGCTGAACCGCCGCACGAGGATGTCGTCCGCGCAATCTAGGAAGATCACTTGCACGCGGTGTCCGGAAGCCTCGAGCTCCGAAATCATCTCCTCCGCTCCGCTCAAGAACGCACCGGTGCGGACATCGATGCCCAATCCGACCCGCTCGGGTGTAGCGCTCTCCGGCGAGCGCACCGCCGTTACAGCGCTCTCCGGCGAGCGCACCGCCGTTACAGCGCTCTCCGGCGAGCGCACCGCCGGCTTTCCTTCCTGGTTGAGGAGGCCCAAGAGCTTCGGCGCCAAGCTAGGTGGCAAGTTGTCGACGCAAAAGAAACCCGCATCTTCGAGCACGCGAAGCGCGCTGCTTCTTCCCGCGCCCGACAGCCCTGTAACGACGACGACGACGTGAGGGGCGTCGCTCATTCCGCGGACCCCGAGCCCGGGTCTTCCAGGTCTCCCATCAACCTAGTGATGAATTTCTGCGCGCCATGATGCCCGGCGGCTTTCAGGATGTGATTGCGTGCCGCTACCTCCAAGATCACCGCCATGTTGCGGCCAGGCCGAACCGGGATGCGCAGCATGGGAATCGGGATGTCGAAGATATCCCACGTAGAGTCGTCGAGGCCGAGTCGATCGAACGGCTCGTCGTCGCTCCAGGGGCAGATCTCGATCACGAGCTGCACCGTCTTCTCGAAACGGACTGCGTTGGCCCCAAACAAATCACGGACGTTGATGATACCGATGCCACGCACCTCCAAGTGATTCCGCAGCAAGGTCGGCGCGCGACCGATGATTCGCTCGGAGGGAAGCAGCGACAAGATCACCTGATCGTCAGCGACGAACCGATGCCCACGCTCGACCAGGAACAGCGCGCATTCGCTCTTGCCAATGCCGCTCGGTCCGAGCAACAACATGCCAACGCCATGCACGTCCATCAGCACACCGTGGCGCGTTTCCGAAGGAGCGAGGACTCCATCCAGCACCCGATGAATCGCCTGAATTGCGCGGCTGGACCTGGGCTCGGCGATGGCCAGTGGGGTGGAGGTTTCTTTCGCGGCTTGGAGCAGCGCGGCCGGTGGGTCGACGCCCCGCGTGACGACGACCAGCGAAAGCCCCAAGCCGAAGAGCACGCGGGCGCCCTGAAGTTGCTCTTCAGGAGATAGCCCTTCAAGAAACGTGATTTCGGTCTCGCCCAGGATTTGAACTCGGCTGGGAACCACTCCGTGGGTGTGCCCAGCCAGAGCGAGCCCCGGCTTTTGCACGCGAGGATGATCGAGGGTCCGGTCCCGCCCTGTTTCACCGGCGACCAACCGCATGATGCCCTTTAGGCGGGGCTCGGCGAGCAAATTCGCGACCGTAATGCCGCGTTCGACACGCATGCTCGGAAGGTCGCCGCGCGACGAAGAGGAGGACTGAATCACGTGCCCATCATACGCGAGTGCCGCGCGACTGTCTGCCCGTCAGGGCTCGACCAGGACGCGATACGCTTCAGCGGCATCGACGGCTTTGGGAGCCCTTTGCGCTTTTCATCGTTTCGAAGGACGCGGGACACACCCGCCAGGGCCGCCAGATGCTTCTGTGGCATGGACCTTGGTCCCACGATACCGACCAAAATCTTCACCGGAAGGCCGTCGACTGCGTCGAAGTCGACGCCGGCCGGACACACTGCGACCGCTGCTCGGAGCTCGTCCACCCCGTCGTAGCGACCATGTGGGATGGCAACTCCGCTACCGACTCCCGTGCTTGCCAACCGCTCACGCTCGAGGAGCACGTCGTAAACGGCTTCTTCGTTGGCGGCTCCTTCCGGCATCGTCAGCAGCGCTGCAATGGCGCGCAGCGCGGCTTCCTTATCGGAAATCGTGAGTCCGATGCGCACGCGCTCCGGATGAAGAAGGTCGGCAAGCATGACGGCCAGGCGATACCCTACCCGTCACGGAGGCGCAATGCGGATCAGTCTTCGGGATGACGGAGCGACTCGCCGCTGTTCCGCCGGCGATGCGTCTCCGTTGCCTTCGTGTCCCGAACCTGCCTGTCGATCTTGTCGACGACCTGGTCGATGCTCGCGTACATGTCCTCGGATTGAGCGTGGCCGGCGTACTGGTGTCCGTCGCCGGTCAGATTCACTTCGACGCGGTGAAGGTGCCGCTCCATCGAAAAAGTGAACTCGGCGTGCAGCGGCGCCCTCATGTACTTTTGGATCTTGCCTATCTTTTCAGATGCGTAGTTCTTGATGCCGTCAGACGACTCCATGTTCCGAAATGTGTAGCTAATCCGCATCAAACCTCCAGCGACTAAAAGTACTTCTTACGTTTTGAAGAACTCAAGATTCCGAGCATTTCGCGATACTTCGCGACCGTGCGGCGGGCGATCCTGATGTCGTCTTGTCCGAGCATTTCAACGATTCGTTGATCTGACAAAGGGGCCTTCTCGTCCTCGCCCCCGATGATGGTCTTGATCGCCTGCTTTACGCTTTCCGAGGCGATATCGTTTTGGTGGTCCCGTCTTATGGCGCTGTTGAAGAAGTACTTCAACTCGAAAGTGCCCCGGGGGGTGTGGACGTATTTGTTGCTGGTTACGCGGGAAATCGTGCTCTCGTGCATCCCGACGGTCTCGGCCACGTCGCGCAGAATCATCGGCTTCAGGTGCTCGATGCCGTTGTCGAAGAACTCCTGCTGCTTCTCGACGATGCACTCGGTAACCTTGACGATGGTCTTACGCCGCTGGTCGATGCTTCGGATCAACCACTGCGCGCTTCGGAGCTTGTCTTGGATGTACTCCTTGGCTTTGGGGTTGTCCGCCATGGCCGAGCGGTAGAAGCCGCTGATCTTGAGCTTGGGCATGCCATCGTCGTTCGCCACGACGTAGTACTCGTCTCCCACCCTGTGTACGTAGACATCGGGAACGATGTAACGCGGCTCTTCGGTCTGGAACCGGCGAGCCGGCCGCGGCTCTAGCTCGGCAATGATCTGCGCCACGTCGTACACCTCATCGAGGGGGCAGTGGCACGCTTTGGCAATCGCCGGATAGTGCCTCTTCTCGAGGTCGCTCAAATGGTCGGAGAGCACGCGGAGCACCAGCTCGTCCATGCCGTAGTGCTTGGCCTGAATGCTCAGACACTCCTCGAGCGATCGGGTGGCGACCCCCAGCGGATCGAACTGCTGAATCATCGACAGGACTTCTTCGGCATCTTCCGGATTGAGACCAGCCTCGGCCGCGAGCCGCGGGACGACGTCCTCCGGCGCGATGCCTTCGATCTTCAGATAGCCGTTGTCGTCGAGGTTGCCGATCACTAAGACGGCGAAACGGCGCTCGTGAGCGACGCAGTCGCCCATGCGCAACTGCCATACGAGACGCTCGGTCAGACCTTCTTTCGTCGACAGTGTCGCTTCGAGCCCGGGCATGTCTTCGTCGGGCCCGCGGCGGATCGAAGGCATCGGCGCCTCGTTGGACTGATTCTCGAGGTAGCGCTCCCAGTCGATCTCTGCCTTCTTCGCCTCGTGGGCCGCGACCTCGGGTGTGGGCGACTCCTCGGCACCTGCATTGCTCGGCTCGCGTGGCTCGAGCCCCTCTTCGAGTATCGGGTTTTCGAGCAGCTCCTCCTGAACGAGCTCGCTCAGCTCCATGCGCGACATCTGCAACAGCTTGATCGCCTGCTGAAGCTGCGGCGTCATGATCAACTGTTGCGATAGTTTGAGTTGCTGCTTGAGCTCCATTCAGGCCCTGCCCCCCCAAGGAGTGCGTCGAGTGGTAGTATAGACGGCTCGAGGGCTGAGGGAAACTCGCCCGCCGAGGCTCGCTAATCTTCCCTCGCTCGGCTATTCTGTCCGGGTGGGGAGTACGCGGCCATTTCCAGAGGCGGTCGTGGTCGTTGCTGATGATGATCGCACGACGTGCGAGCACATATCTCAGCTGCTTCGGGCGCGCGGGCTGGTGGTCGTCCCTGCGAGCAACGGCCAGAAGGCGATCGACGCGGTCCGCGCACAACCGGTCGACCTCGTGGTGCTCGACGTCGACATGCCCGGGCTGAGCGGAGTCGATGCCTGCAAAGTCGTCAAGACCATCACGAAGGATCGGTTCGTCCCGATCATCCTTCTCACGGCGCCGGGCGACCTGAGCGCACGTGTCCAAGGGCTACGCACGGGAGCCGACGATCACGTGGCAAAGCCGTTCGAGGACACAGAGCTCTTGGCACGCATCGAGAACATGTTGCGGGTGAAGCGAGCGCACGACGACGTGCAGTTTGCAAAGCACGAGCTCCGCTACACCTCGCTGCACGATCAGCTCCGCACGCTCCCGGACCACCGCTTTTTTCACGAGTGCCTTGCGATCGAGTTCGAGGAGGCGCAGCGGCATCTAGACCCGCTTGCTTGCTGCATCATCGCAGTCGATGACTTCCGAGAGCTCGTCTCGGAGCACGGCACTGATGTCGCTGCGCATATTCTCGACGAAGTATCGGATCGAATGCAGCACACCATCCGCGCAACCGACATCGCTGCGCAGTTCAGGACAGCCGAGTTTGGGCTCCTCCTACCCAATACGCGCCCCGCAAGAGCGCTGACGTTAGCCGATCGCATCATGTCCGAAGTCGCCCTGCGACCATTCGAGTTGCCGCGCTCACCGGCGGTGCGCTCGCCGCAGAGCGCTGTGAAGCCGGTGCGCGCGCTGCAGAGCGCTGATACCGTGGTGCGCTCGCCGCAGAGCGCTGTTACCAAGAGCGCTGATAAGCACACGAGCATCGAGTTGGCGATTTCAATCGGGGTTGGGCTGTATCCAAGCGGCAGCATTCGCTCGCACAGCGAGCTCTTGGACGCAGCGAGCATCGCGGTGGCCCGAGCACGGGTGGCCGGGCCAAATCGCGTCTGCGTGGTGCAGCAGCAGGGGTACATCTTCCGCCCCACGCTCCCGGGCGCAGCTTAGCCCGCGGTGCGCTGGCCGGCGGTGCGCTCGCCGCAGAGCGCTGTGACGCAGAGCGCTGTGAAGCAGGGCGCTGTACCGGAGCGTGTTCGGATGAATCTCCGGGGTGCAGCATGCTTCGATCGGAGTCGCCGTGCGCTTTCCCCGTGTTCGTGTTATCCGCTGTCTCGGATAATGGAAATTCGGGGCCTCACAAAGGTCGACTACGATTATATCATTTCGGTGCTCGACCAGTGGTGGGGCGGGCCAGCCGGAAGGCGCGTCGATCCAATATTCTTCTACGAGTTCGGCGAGCACGCCCTCGTGGCCGAGCTGGACGGGCAGTTGATCGGCTTCCTGCTTGGCGTCATGGTGCCGGCACCGTCCGCGAGCGGGTACGTGCATCTCGTTGGGATTCATCCGGACCACCGTCGCCGAGGAGTCGGAAAGCGACTCTACGCCCAATTTACGGAGCGATGCCGAGCTGCCGGGATGAAGCGCATCAAGTCCTTGGCGTCTGCGGGCCATGAGGGCCCCATACGCTTCCACGAGTCGATGGGATTCGAGAGCACCGAGGTCCCCGACTACGCCGGCCCGGGCCGTTCGCGCGTCGTATTCCTGAAGGAGCTTTGACCTGATGGCGACTCCCGGTATCCTGGGGAACAGGTAAGCGGGGGGAAAAAGCAGGCATGGGTTACTCATCGGCGGACGAAGCGCGACAAGCGCGTGAATCGCTGGGCAAAGCGCTCGAGGCACTACAGCAAGACGCCGACGTTCCGGAGGAGGTGCTCGGCATCATCCAGAACGTCGCGAAGTCGATTGGCGCCCTCTTCGAGGCGGAATACGCCTCGACTGAGCCGGACGGCAAGGCCTGTGTGAAGAATGCGCTCGGCACGCTCAGCCAAACGCTCGCCCTGCTTCAGGATGTGAAGAGCGAGCACGCGGCTGTGCAAAGCGCAACCGAGAGCATCGCCGACGTGATCAGCATCCTCTTTCCATTGACGAACAAACCGAGCGTCAGGCCCGAGTCGGCTTCTCAGCGCTCGGCTTCACAGCGACCTGCTTCACAGCGCTCTCCCTCACAGCGCTCTCCGGCCAGCGCTCCGCCTTCACAGCGACCTGCGTCGATCGCGCCAGCAGCGCGTATCGCCCCGTCGATCCACCCTGCTTCGCAGCGCTCTCCCTCACAGCGCTCTCCGGCGAGCGCACCGCCATCACAGCGCTCTCCGGCCAGCGCTCCGCCATCACAGCGCTCTCCGGCCAGC
>PVMK01131660.1_pt1 | contig 81100 bp, 74 predicted proteins | sample 1853481 | NCBI WGS metagenome assembly PVMK01 (sample SAMN08533507, study PRJNA380276) | Marine sediment metagenome, whole genome shotgun sequencing project.
GTTTGCCAAATTCGCGTAGATACAAAAATCATGAACAAAGTTCTCGGTTGCCTGACCCCACTCGAACTTGAAAACTTTGTTCAACAAATCGCTGCGGCAGTCGAAAACCCAAGTGACACACCCCTATGCGAACTATGATTTTTTGTCCAGCCTGTCTGTTAATCGCGAGACAGGCTTTGCTCCACTTCATCTCGTAAGTCCCGACCCTCAAGGGCTTCGATTATCGCCAGTGCGAAATCCATAACGGTTCCGGCAGAGCGGGAAGTGATAACTTTGCCGTCAAGCGTGACGGCATTCGCACTTATGTTCGGGTGTGACTCCGCCTGCAAAACACCGGGATAGGCAGTCGCCTGCTTCCCATCCAGAATTCCATTGCGCACCAGGACCTTTGGAGCGGCACACACGGCACCGACAAAACGGCCCGATTCATTCATCTTTTTCAATATGAGGTTAACCCGGTCATCGTCGGCGAGCGTGTCGCTACCGGGTAAGCCACCGGGCAGTGCGACCATGTCATAGTCCCCTGCCAGGGCTTCATCGAGTGACATATCGGGCAGAATGCGAACACCACGACTGGCGGTGACCGGGCCATCGTGCAGACCGGCCGCCACCACTTCAATTCCTGCCCTTCGCAGCAGGTCGATAATCGTAACGGCTTCGAGTTCTTCACAGCCATCGGCCAAAGGTACAAGTACGCGTGTCATGTTCAATTCTCCTTTTTCACTTGCCTGTCATGGAGTGTCCGGTCAGCGATATTTTCGCAGGTACGCCCATTCAAAGTAGCGCTTGGCCCAGTGCAGGGGCAGCATGGATGGCAATATGAAATTGCGTTTTTCAGTACGTAAAACCAGCATACCCTTGTCACGACTGTCAATAATGCATAGCAGTTCGGCTTTGAATGATTGACTGGCGGGCTTGCCGGCCAGTTCTGCCACCAGGTTGGCAACAGCCGCTTCGGCCTGCAGGTCTGCCATATGCGCCTGCTTGGGCATCCAGTCCGGGCCGGGGAAACTGCCGGAATCACCGGCCACGTAAACCTTGTCCATTCCTTCGGCCTGACAATAGGCATTGGCCTTGATCAAGCCGCCCTCTGAACGGGGCAACTCGGTGTTATCGAACCACTGGTTGCCTGTCATGCCGGGCATGAAGAGGATCATGTCAGCCTCAAACTCGGCACCCTCGGTAATTACCTTGTTGGCTTCAAAGCCTTTCATCTTGTGGCCCAAATAGGTTTTGACATCGCGCTTGGCCATTTCCGACATGATTCCATCGACCGCTTTAGGGCCAAGACGGACACCCGGCTTTGGTGCCGGTGAAAAGAACACCAGTTTGAACTTGTCACGACGTCCTTGTTTTTTCAGCCAGTTATCAATGCCAAACAGGAATTCAAACATCGGCCCGCCACGCATTGCCGAAGGCTCTTTCGGATTGCTGGCAAAACCGAACGCAATCGTGCCGCCATCCATCGCAGCCAGGCGATCGCGGATCTCGACGGTCGCGGCAATTCCGCCACAGGGTGTAATCGAATGCTCGATACCCGGCAGCTTGCGAAGAAAACGTCCACCAGAGGCTATGATCAGCCCATCGTTGGCGATATCGCCGGTACTGGTCTCAACCGTGCGCCCACCATCCCTTAAGCCTGTCGCCCCGGCCTTGTGGTAGGTCACTTTCATACGCCGAAAAAAGTTATGCAATGGCACCACCAAGTCTTCGGGTTTGCGCAGACCTGTCGGGATCCAGATAGTACCCGGAAAATAGACAAACTCCGGCTTCGGCGCGATCACATCAATCTGCAGACTGGCATCAGCAGCACGTAACTTGCGAATAGCTGTCAGGGCACCACATCCGGCACCGATCACGGTAATGCGTGACATGAATTCTTCCTCGTCGTTAATATGATTTATTCCTCTAATTCTACGTGTGATACCGCAGACTTGCAGCAAAAGGGCTTATAATTTGCAACATGTCGCAATCAACATGTCCGGATTCACCTGCATTGCTTAAAGAATGGTAACCATGAAACCGGTTTGGCTGATTCTTTTCATCGGCTCGGCAGTCACCGTGTTTGCAGGCATCCTGTTTGACGTGCACATGCTGTACCTAACGGCCAAACCGTTGTTGATGATCACCCTGCTGCTGTACTTTATCTCCGCATCGAAGGGATATCCCTCATGGCGTTTCTACGTATGGCCGCGTTGGTATTTTCCTGGGGCGGTGACGTTTTCCTGATGCTGGACGGCATGTTCACTCCCGGACTGGTGTCATTCCTGGTGGCCCATATCTTCTATATCACCGCCTACCAGAAGACCGGTGCGGCCAGCGGTGAGCTAAGACTACTGGACATCATAAAATTTGTGCTTTTCGGGGCCATCGTAATGTGGCTGCTTTACCCCGGGCTTGGTGACATGCTGCTTCCGGTGCTGGCCTATATGCTGGTACTTCTGAGCATGGGTGTGTGGGCCCACAAACGCCGGGGCGCCACCACTGCGGTCAGCTTTACGCTGGTATCTGCAGGCGCCATGCTATTTGTAATTTCAGATGGTTTGATTGCTATCAATAAATTTGCCTTCGAGATACCTGCCGAAAGGCTACTGGTGATGTCCACTTATATCACAGCCCAGTACCTGATCGTCCAGGGTCTGCTCAAACATGAAGTGGCCAGATAGTTTATGGGCGCAATAATTTACTACCTGACAGTTCCATTTTTATACTTGATATCATATTTGCCTTTCAAGGCTCTTTACCTGTTATCGGATTTGTTGTACCTGTTGGTTTACAAAGTATTCGGCTACCGTAAAAAAGTAGTAACAGAAAACCTCGAAAATGCCTTTCCGGAAAAATCAGCCGCTGAAATCGAAAAAATTCGCAGTAATTTTTACCGTTACCTGTGCGACCTCAGCCTGGAAACCATCAAAACATTATCCATATCCCCTTCCGTTTTAAAAAAGCATTTTGAACATGATGATCTTTCTGTGCTTGAACGATATTACCGGAACAAGCAAAGCATTATTCTTGTCATGGGACATTTGGGAAACTGGGAGTTGGGAGGGGCTTATTTCAGCCTGCTGGGGATACATCAGCCCTATGGTATTTACCACCCGCTGACCAACAAGCATTTTGACGGGCTGATGATCAAAATGCGGACAAGGCTGGGAGCCGGAACCTATCCAATGAAGGACACTTTCAGGGGTATGCTGAAAGACAGAAATAACGTCACTGCCACGACCTTTATCGCCGACCAGACACCAGCGCCGGGAAACGCACACTGGATGACTTTCCTGAACCAGGACACACCAGTTTTCAAGGGCACTGAAATCATTGCCAGAAAACTGGATTACCCGGTCATATACATTTCAATCATTCGTGAAAAAAGAGGACAATATAAGCTTTGCAGTGAGCTACTAGCTGAACACCCGAAAGAACTTTCAGAAAATGAATTAACGGAAATGCATACCCAACGCCTGGAACAGGACATCATTAACCATCCGGAAACCTGGCTGTGGTCCCACCGCAGATGGAAACACAAGAGACCCGAAAAACAGCTCAACTAAAATTATTGGAGAGAACGTGAAATCTATCCTGAGCAACACAGGAATGGCCTTGGTCATTCTCGTAACCGCCCTTTCTACTACTCACATCATGGCGCAAGACAAATTTGTATTCTGGCCGGATGCAGACTACGACCCGGCAATTCCAACAGTTGAACAAGTCCTGGGTCACAGCCCCGGTGAACGAATTACCTGGCATGGCGATGCAGTGCGTTATTTCGAAGCCCTCGCCAAGGCCGCACCAGAAAGAATCTCTGTCGCACAGTATGCGAAAAGCTGGGAAGGCCGAGACCTCATCTATGTAGTGGTCACGTCGGCCCGGAATATGGCTCGTATTGATGACATCCAGACGGGTATGCAACGTCTTGCCGACCCACGTAAAACAAGCCGGGCCGAGGCAAAAGACATCATCAGTAATCAACCCGCTGTAACCTGGTTGTCCTACGGCGTCCATGGTAATGAGACATCTTCAACCGAGGCAGCAATGCTGACTGCTTATCATCTGCTGGCATCGCGCGGTGACCCGCGGGTCGCCGATATCATGCGCAATACGGTGGTGGTGATCGACCCGATGCAAAACCCCGATGGTCGCGACCGGTTTATACACCATTTTGAAACATCAGAAGGCCTGGTTCCGGACCCGGACAGAATTTCTGCTGAACACAACGAGCCCTGGCCGGGCGGACGAACCAACCACTACCTTTTCGACCTGAATCGGGACTGGTTCATCATGACGCAACCTGAAACCCGGGGCAGAGTAAAATTATTACAGGAGTGGTACCCGGTAGCCTTTGTTGATGCACACGAAATGGGTTCGGACAGCACCTACTACTTCGCACCTGAAGCCATCCCGTTCAATCCACACCTGGCTTCGGATCAACGCGCAAGCCTGACGCTTTTCGGCAGGAACAATGCGCGCTGGTTTGATAGCTTTGGTATTGATTATTTCACCAGGGAAATCTTTGACGCTTTTTATCCGGGATACGGCGCAAGCTGGCCATCGTACTTCGGCAGCATCGCCATGACCTATGAACAAGCATCTTCACGCGGACTTGTAGTCAGACAATACGATGGTAATGAGCTGAGCTATGCCTACACCATTCGAAATCATTTTGTGACTTCGCTGGCTACCGCCGAAATTACGGCTGCGAACCGTGAAAAGTTTCTCACAGATTTTTATAACTACCAGGCCAGTGCAATCGAAGAGGGATCAAACGACAATATTAAATCTTACATTCTGCCAGTACAGGCTGATCAGGCAGCGGTCAACAAACTGACAGGTTTGCTGGTGCAACAGGGAGTCGAGGTCAGCCGTGTAAATTCATCTTTCGATGCTTGCGGGTCTTCCTATGCGGCCGGTACTTTTGTTATCAATACAGCGCAGCCTTCAAAGCGATTCATCCGTACACTGATGGACGTTAATGTACCGATGGAAGAGAGTTTCCTTGCCGAGCAGGAGCGCAGACGAGCCAAGAATTTACGTGACGAGATTTACGACGTCACCGCCTGGTCGCTACCATTGATGATGAATGTAATGGTCGATACCTGCTACCGTTCCATCAAAGAATCGTTCACCGCCGTGGGCCCGGAACTGGTACAACCCGGCACCGTAACCGAAAGTACAGGATCGGTCGCCTACCTCGTGCCATGGGGATCCGCCCCTGCAGTAAGACTGCTGGTAAATGCCATGCGCAAGGGTCTTGCTGTCAAGAGTTCTGACCTGGCTTTCACACATAACGGAAAACGCTATCCTGCCGGCACGCTGATTCTCGATGCGGCAGACAACCCTGATAACCTGTCAGAAATCATGACCGATCTCGCTCACTCGACCGGTGCAGATACGGTATCTGTTGATAACAGCTGGGTCACCGATGGACCGAATTTCGGCAGCCAGAACGTGGTTCGTTTCAACCAACCCAAAGTCGCGATTGTCTGGGACGAGCCGACATCTTCCTACAGCGCGGGTAATACGCGTTTTATTATCGAGCGCCAGTTCGATCTTCCGGTAACCGCTATCCGGGCCCGTCACCTGGTCAATTCGGACCTGAGCCGTTACCAGGTATTGATCCTGCCACAAAGCGGCTACCGTCAGGGTTATGCAGACGTCCTTGGTAAAAAAGGCACGGCTAACCTGAAAGACTGGGTTGCAAAGGGCGGCGTGCTTATTGGTCTCGGCAACGCGAATCGCTACCTGGCCGACCCCAACATTGATTTGCTGTCAATCCGTCGGGAAAACGCTGTTGTCGAATCCGGTAAAGAAAAAAGCTCCGGTTCGGGTGGTAAAAATGGTGACAGCCATGGAGGCAACTGTTAAAGGCAGTAATTTAGCCGATGCATCCGCCTACAAGCAATCAATCACCCCCGAAAAAGACAAGCCGGATTCAGTTGCCGGTGTGCTGGTGAAATCAGATGTCGATCCTGACCACTGGCTGGGTGCAGGCGTGGCATCAACGCTGAATGTCCTCGTCAGGGGCTCTGACATATACACACCCATCAAAATGAACAAGGGTGTAAATGTCGCGGTATTCCGTGGAGCAGACGACCTGCTTGCCAGCGGTTACATCTGGGAACAGAACCGGAAGCAACTCGCATACAAACCATTTGTTGTTGCTCAACGCAGTGGCAAAGGATACGTGATCGGTTTCACCCAGGATCCAAATGTGCGCGCCTATCTGGAAGGGCTGAATATTATATTCATGAACGCAATACTCAGGGGATCAGCGCATGCCCGACCGGTGAGATAATGGTTTTAGGGTAAAAACCGTATAAAATATGCGGCTGCAAAATGTCGAACAACTTTAGTGGAGTGATAACAGTGAAAGTCCTGACTGGAATTCTGATGGGTCTGCTTATATCAGGCTGCATGGCGAGTAATTCATTAGCACAAGAAGTCGGAAACGGCGACGTAGCGGATATGCAGGCCCTGGTCAAAACGCTAAACGTCGACATCGCTGACCTCAGGTTTCTTTCTGAGGAACTTGCCAGCGCGGAGAGAATGGACCAGAAAGTTCTCATCTATCGACAGGATGAGCGCAGTTTTCGTCTGCTGGCAGACTTTGACATATTGGTGGCCAAGCTGGCGGACTTACCTGATGGATCACCACTCAAGGGAGAAATAGAAGCCTCTTTGATTGAGTTTGGCGAAGACGTGGGCAATGCGATTTTCAATCGCATTGATGAGATCAGACAGCGGATCGTTCAAACTGATGCAGAGCTTGAAAATCTAAGCGGCGGCACGCTGATAGCCACACAGGCCTACATAAATTCCCTGGAAGCCATCCATGTTAAGTATTACGAGGCATTGGCGAACCACATGGACAGTCGCAAGATACTCGGACTGTCATCAGAAAGCCTGCTCAACCAACTCACACCCAAACTTTACCTGTATGCAGAGACAATCGCGGGGCGAATCGAGCAAAGTGATGCCACATTTAAGGAAGTGCAGACCCGGGCCGAATCAGACCCGGATAACGCAGATATCAAAGCGGCCCTGAAAGATCTTGATGCCAGCCATGATATCAACGTAAGCAGACTGGAAGCCATCATAATGGTGCTTGATCGCTTAGACCTGGATAGCTCCGACTACAAAGCCGTCATGCTGCAACAATCAAGTAATATTTCGGTCAGTTTTTTCTCCGGTAAGGCCATTATTTCGGTACTCAAGGATAGTTACGCATCAATAAAAAGCGCTATGAAAGAGAATGCTCCGGACATCTTTTTCCGCTTATTGATATTCATAGCCGTACTGTTTGTATTCAGGGTACTTTCCCGAGTCACCAAACGCCTGGTGCGTGCGGCCAGTGAACGCTCTACCCTCGATCTGTCGGAGTTGCTAAAAAACATACTTGTATCCACTTCAGGTGGCATCGTCATGGCGGTGGGCGTGCTCATGGCCCTGTCGCAGGTAGGTATATCCCTTGCTCCGATGCTTGCCGGACTGGGAGTCGCAGGATTTATTGTTGGTTTTGCTCTGCAGGACACGCTCGGCAACTTCGCCGCAGGCTCCATGATCCTGATTTACCGGCCCTTCGATGTAGATGATTTTGTCGAGGTGACCGGTGCGTCCGGCCTGGTCAAAAAAATGAACCTGGTATCTACCACCATCCTCACCTTTGATAACCAGACACTGGTAGTTCCCAATAGCAAAATCTGGGGCGATGTGATCAAGAATGTAACCGCCCAGAAAGAACGCCGTGTCGACCTGGAGTTTGGTATCGGTTATGACGATGATATAGAACTTGCCGAACGTGTATTAACCGAGATTGTGTCAGAACATGAGAAGATACTCGAACAGCCTGAACCCTTGATTCACCTGCATACACTCGGTGACTCATCGGTCAATTTCATTGTGCGCCCCTGGACAAAAACAGAGGACTACTGGGAGGTTTACTGGGATCTCATGCGTGAGGTTAAACTTCGCTTTGACCGTGAAGGCATATCCATACCCTTCCCGCAGCGCGATGTACATTTGTATACGGAGAGCAAAGACTAAAAACTGAACCTGGCAAAAGCCATTGGCCCGGCAAAATCTATGTCATAGACCTGGGTAAGGTCTTTCTTTTCAACGTCCAGGTCAAGATTGACAAATTGGTAACCAAGACCAAGCGCCCATCGGGGCGATAGTTGGTAGTTAACCATGGCGTGTAAATTGGTCATTTGTCCGCTGAAATCACCATAATCCAGGCCAAAATACCCGACCCGTCCAACGAAGTTCCAGCGGGGTGCAAATTTCCAGTGAAGATAAGCCAGCAAATTTGGCAAAGGCGCGAGGGTATCCAGCCCTTTTGAGACAACTTCGGCTTCCCGATCTCCAATCTGAATGCGCGCGGTCATTGTGGTATTGAGATCTACCGTGTGAAAACCAAAGCCGATTCCGGTATCAACCGATTCCGAGCGATAAAATGAGTAGGTGGCCTCGAGAATATACCAGGTGGCATCAAAGTCACTGGTCACCGAAGCACCGACTGGTATCTCCGTATCGCCAATCGGGAGGCTGTCCTGCCATTCGCGGGAGCCAACAACGTCATATCTCCAGGAACCGAACCACGCGCCCCAATGGGAGCTTGCAGATCGCCAGTTAAGTGACAACCAATACGAAGAGTCAGTATCCTTCAGGCCGGCACGATCAAAATCGATGATGGTTACTTCTTCGCCGTCAGGCTGACGGGCAGAGAATTTGCCATCGCCGTCCAGGTACATAAAACCGACAGCAGCATAGAATTGTACCCAGCCCTGCTTCGTGAGCTCTGCATCTTCGTCGAACAGGTCCAGGGTAGGTACTCGACCAGTATCGTCTCCCTCCTCAACCGGGGCTGAAACGCTCTGGATCTGGGCCTGTAATTCCAAGGAATACAACGACAGAAGAGTCATTAATATGGTTAAAACCATGAAACGTATGATGTCAGTATTCATTATCAGGTTCGCACTATTCAGTTCTTCAACATCCTAAACAATTTACATTAATTGCCGCTCATTAAATTAGCTATGACATATATCCTAACACCACCACTCACTGCTTTCGTAGCACTCGAAAAAAATACCCCGAAGTGTATTCGGGGTATTGGTTCCTGGACATAAGAAGATGTTATCTACGGTCTTTCAATTACTGTCGCAATTCCCTGACCTATTCCAATACACATTGTTGCCACACCAACTTTGTTATCTCTTCTTTTCATCTCATGTAAAAGAGTTGTCACAATTCTTGCTCCTGAGCATCCAAGAGGATGACCTAATGCAATTGCTCCTCCATTTGGATTAACAATTTCATCCGCTTTTTCAAGCAAGCCCAGATCTTTTAGCACTGGAAGCGACTGAGCAGCGAATGCTTCATTAACTTCCCACAACTCAACATCTTCAACTTCTAAATCAGCCCGTTTCAGTGCCTTTTTCGTCGCTGGAACTGGTCCGTAACCCATAATTGAAGGATCACATCCCGTTGCGGCCATAGATTTAACTACACCCATGATTTCAAGACCCAGTTCTTTCGCTTTGTCTTCACTCATAACAAGTAAACAACTTGCTCCGTCACTTAGAGCAGAAGAGTTTCCTGCCGTTACTGTTCCGCCTCGGGGGTTAAAAACAGCTCTGAGCTTTCCAAGTGCCTCAAGATTTGCGTCTGCTCTCGCGACCTCATCATCCTTAACCATATACGGAACACCATCAGCATCATGGCCTTGAATTGGAATAATTTCGTCCCTGAATTTTCCAGACTGTGTCGCTGCAATTGCTCTTTTATGTGACCTGAGTGCAAATTTATCCTGATCTTCACGTGATATTTTATGCATGACTCCCAGCATCTCTGCTGTAAGCCCCATTGCACCTGAAGCTTTTGCCGCTACTTTTGAATAACCCGGATTAAAATCCACTCCATGAGTCATGGCCACATGACCCATGTGCTCAACTCCACCCACAAGGTAGATCTCACCTTGACCAGACATTATTCCCTGGGCCGCCATATGCAGAGCGGTCATTGAGCTTCCGCATAAACGGTTCACCGTTTGAGCTGGAACTTCTTTTGGTATTCTTGTTAAAAGTGCTGCGTTTCGGGCAATATTAAATCCTTGTTCCAGGGTTTGCTGAACACATCCCCAAATTACATCTTCAATTTCAGCTGGATTAACTTCTGGATTTCTTTCCAGGATTCCATCCATAAGCTGCGCTGACATCTCCTCCGCTCTTACATGTCTAAAAGATCCATTTTTCGATCTTCCCATAGCCGATCTAACGGCATCTACGATTACTACCTTTTTCATATCGATTCCTTTATAGATTTATTATCTATAATAAGTGTTACCACTATCTGCTAATTGTTTGAAACCATCTGTTGGCTCATACATTTTCCCAAGTTCAATATATTTCTGAGACTTCTCAGTAATATTTTTGAGTCCAACAGAGTCAGCATATTTTAATGCTCCTGCTCTGAATGGAGGAAAAGCCAAGCCCCATAAGAAGACCCATGTCCACCTCTTGAGGGGTATTCACAATCTTTTCCTCAAGGCACCTGGCACACTCAAAAATCATTGGTAGCATCATTCGATCAACAATTTCTTCATCCGTCACTTCAACTGTGCTTTTCACAACCTTTGAAATAATAGAGTCAACGTCTGGATCAACTATCTTTTTGGGTTTTCCTCTTTTATCAATTTCATACTTATAAAAGCCGATACCATTTTTCTGGCCAAGTCTCTTTTCACCAAGCATCACTTCAACAATTGTTTCACCAGTCATTCTCATTCGATCTGGAAAAGCATCTCCCATAATGCTCCCTGCATGTGCTCCTGTATCAATACCTACAACATCCAATAAATATGCCGGTCCCATGGGCCAACCGAATTTTTCCATCACTTTGTCAATTCTTTTGTAATTAACTCCACCTTCAATAAGCTTATTGAATCCATTGAAATATGGAAAAAGAACACGATTGATTAAGAACCCTGCACAGTCATTAACGACAATTGGGGTTTTTCCCATCTGAAGAGCATATTTAACTGTTTGAGCAATTGTGGCTTCGCTTGATTTTTCTCCACGGATAATTTCAACCAGTGGCATCCTGTGAACAGGATTGAAAAAGTGCATTCCACAAAATTTCTCAGGACGTTTTAGGTTTTTAGCCAGTTCCGTGATCGAAATCGTTGAAGTATTCGATGCAATCACGGTATCGGTGCTTACGTTTTCTTCCAAATCCGCTAACACTGAAGACTTGATTTTGATATTTTCTACAACGGCTTCAACAATGGTATCTACACTTCCAAAATCACCGTAACTTAAAGTTGGAGTGATCATGCTAATGGTTTTTGCCATAACCTCCGGAGTGATTCTCTTTCTTACCACCATTTTATTCAGAAGCTTAATCGCTTCATCAAGCCCTAATTCCAGAGCCCCATCATTAATATCTTTCATCAAAATGGGCGTTCCTTTAGAAGCAGACTGATAAGCTATCCCTCCGCCCATTATTCCTGCTCCAAGAACAGCTGCCTTTTTAGTTTCGGGGCTTTCTTTGGTCATTTTCTTTGAAACTTTTTTCAGGTACTCACTCCCCATAAAAACAGTCACAAGATTTTCTGCTACTGCAGTGTGAGCTAAAGTAGCAAAGGCATCTGCTTCAATTTGAATCGCCGCTTCCCGCTCCAGTGTGCAAGCTTGTTGCATAACTTCGATTGATTTTACCGGGGCAGGATAATTTGGTCCGGCAATACCGGCCACGAATCCTTTAGCGGTCTCAAATACCATTGAAGCTTCAATTTGATTAAGTCTGAGTGGTGATTTTTTAACTACTTTTTTGGCTTTCCAATCCAGCTCTCCACTAATGGCTCTTTCCAACAGGGTCTTTGCTGACTCTTCGAGTTTTGAAAGCTCAACTACAGCATCAACGGCACCGATTTTCAAAGCCGCATCGGCTTTATAATGCTTTACCGGAAGTAATCCACTCAATAGCATGATCTGCCCCACATAATCTGGGGAGTCTCACTGATCCTCCCCACCCTGGCATAATTCCAAGCTGGGTCTCAGGAAGGCCAATTTTAGCCCTGGTATCCATAAGCCTGTAATCTGCCGTTAAACAAAACTCAAGACCGCCTCCAAGCGCAAATCCGTTAATTGCAGCAACAGTAGGAATTTCCAAATCTTCATAACCGTTCATCAAGTTATGCATATCAAGAATCCATGACTTTAGTTCCTCATGAGATTTTTTAAAATGCCCCATGAATTCGGTAATATCCGCACCAAAAATAAAATGTTTTTTACTACTTTTATAAAGAACTCCTTTCGCATTTGAGCTTTTAATCTTTGCCAGCGCTTCTGCTAATTCACCAGTGGCCAGCGAGCCGATAACATTTGCTCCGCTTTCTTTCATATTGAAAGTGAAATGGGCAATGTTATCAATCACTTCGACCTGAATGGTCTTTCCATCAAATAACATACATGCTCCTTAGTTTGTGTATACATTCTGACAAATTTTCGATCCCTCATTGTCTCCCAATTTGAGCAAAAATCAATGTGCTCTGATCGAATTACGCGGCATAGATGCAGGAACGGGTGATGACCGTTATGAGCGCTTGATACCCTGATCATATCGAAGTGCTCAATGCCCGGAAAAACTCAGGTATAGCTAACATAAGCGGAGAAAAATTCGTTAATATCCGCAGCTAAACTGGAAAAGACAGGCAACTCTATGAGTGCGTATTTTGAATACCCCCACACGGTGACCGGGCAGGAAATCGATGATCTCAATCATGCGGGTAACTTCCACTACATCAAGTGGATGCAGCATGCGGCCATCGCACATTCCTCCGCCAACGGATGGCCTCCACAAAAGCATATTGACCTCGGGGCGGGTTGGGTCGCCCGATCTCACAAGATCACCTATTTGAAACCAGCCTTCGAGGGTGACTCGTTAACTGTCAAAACATGGGTTGCCAATATGAAATCCGCAGCTTCTCTTCGACGCTACGAGATATCTAATGATGCAGGAGAAATGTTGGCAAAAGCTGAGACCTATTGGGCTTTTGTTAACTACGAAAGACAGAGACCAACCAGAATCCCCGTAGAAGTGGCATCCAGTTTTCAGGTAGTGGAAGAGTAAGAATGCCTGTAAAAAAAATCGCTCTGGCCACATTTATTGCCACCATTATCATCCTGTACTTTGTCGGTGGGGGTGAAAAGTATCTCAGCATCCGTTTGTACCAGGACCTCTTCGAGCAATCGCCCTTCGCCACGGCCGGTATATTCTTTGTTGTTTTTTTTATTGGTACCAGTTGTTCCCTGCCTGTTACAGGCGCCTTGACGGTAGTCAGCGGCATTGTTTTTGGTGCTGTAACCGGCTTTTCTATCTCATTGCTGGCTTCTACGCTGGGCGGAACAGTTGCGCTTTACAGCACCCGGTATATTTTCCATGATCTGGTTAAAAGACGATTCCCCGGGCAGGTTGATGTGGTTAACAAGGGCATTGAAAAAGAAGGTGCTTTTTACCTTTTTGGCCTGAGGATGATACCGGTTATCCCATTCTGGTTACTGAACCTGCTGATCGGCCTGACATCAATGCGGGTACCTGTCTTTATGCTTGCGACACTATGTGGAATGATTCCGGTCATGCTGATCCTGGCGTATGCAGGCAGCCAGTTGGGGGAGATAGAAACATTCAGCATGGCTGCTATTTTTACTCCCGGCCTGATCCTGGCGTTGACCCTGCTGGGCAGTTTTCCGTTTCTGGCAAAAGCCATCGTGGCATATACCCGGCGTTTTTCAGACAACAGGCAGTAGTAAATTCAAATTTTAATCACCCGGATCATATCGGTCCCGCCACTGCGTTGTGTATGTCCGGCGGTGACAATAATCGAGTCCCCGGTGCGGGCAAAACCCACCTTTTGAGCGCATTCGGAAGCAAACTTGATTTTGGCACGGTCACCGGGCTCCCCGGTGTACAAAACTGCTGAGACGCCCCAGTTCATCGAGAGTCTTCTTGCTGCGCGCTCTGAACCCTGTGATGGCCAAAATAGGGCATTCCGGCCGGTGCTTGGAAATTAAGCGACTGGTGAATCCCGGTTTCAGACAGGCTGACGATGGCTGCGGCTTCAAGATCTTTGGCCATTGTTGTCACCGCGCCACTGATGGCTTCGGTAACAACATTGGCGGAATGGAAAGGGATTTTTTGCAGGTAACCATACTCATTGAGGCAGGATTCGGTGGTCAGCGCCAGCGAGTGCATGGTCTTGACCGCTTCAACCGGATACTTGCCCGCTGCGGTTTCACCCGAAAGCATAATGGCAGAGGTACCGTCGAGGATGGCGTTGGCGACATCACTGGCCTCGGCACGGGTCGGCCTGGGATTATTTTCCATCGAGGCCAGCATCTGTGTGGCGGTAATAACCGGCTTGCCCGCCATGACGGTGTTACGGATCATTTTCTTCTGTGTGCGCGGCACTTCGCCGAAAGGTAATTCAACACCGAGGTCACCACGCGCAACCATCATTCCGTCTGCCGCTTCGATAATCGCTTCCATGTTTTCGACACCGGCCTTGTTTTCAATCTTTGCGATGATCGGTGTGTCGATATTTAACTCTGCCAGGATTTCGCGCATACGGGTGATATCTTCCCCGCTTTGTATAAACGACGCGGCGATGTAATCGACATCATTGGCCGCTGCAAACTCAATTTCCCGAACGAAATCAGCGCGGTTTTCAGGACCGACAGCGGTCATGGAAAGTTCGGTACCGGGAAGATTTACGCCCTTGGTTTTACCCAGTATCCCACCGTGTACCACGCGGCAATTTATTTCAGTGTCTGTTGTGGATAATGCTTCAAGTTCAATAGCACCATCATCCAGCAAAATAACATCCCCGGCCGAAACTTCGATGGGCATTTTTATAGGAAACAGAGACACCGCTTTCATCACCCGGCTGATCATCTGTCCGCAAGGTAAAACTGGATCCCCGGTTGAGGTCCGCATAACTATTCCGCAGCAAACCCGTGCGAATCTCGATACCACGTGTATCAATCATGATCGCCACGCGACTACCCGCTGCGCTGGCTGCTTCACGAATTTTCTGTACGCGTTCGCCGTGTTCTTCAAAATTGCCGTGGGACAGATTCAGCCGCGCAACATTCATTCCGCTTTGAATCATTAATATCAGGGTTTCTACATCGTCACAGGCCGGGCCAATGGTAGCGATGATCTTGGTTTTACGGAATTGGGGTTTATCGGTCATGCAATGAGCTTCGCTGATATGAACTGGATGCTGCAGTGTACGCCAAAAGAAGCTGCCAGGGTCATGTAATTGGCACATAAATGAAGTCATGGAATAATTGATTTGAATTGTACTCAGGGAGTCGTTTCCGTATTATCCGAAGGTGGCTCTCCGCCCCCATTTGAGGATACCTGATGCCCGAATTTGAAGACGATTACAGTTTTGATACGCTTGCTGTCAGGGCCGGACAAGTGCGAACGGCCGAGGGTGAACATAGCGAGCCCATATTTACCACCTCCAGTTACGTATTTGCCTCAGCTGCTGAGGCAGCGGCCCGTTTTTCCGGCGATCAACCGGGTAATATTTACTCGAGGTTTACCAACCCAACCGTCAGAACTTTTGAGCAACGGCTTGCAGCACTGGAAGGTGCAGAGTCATGTGTGGCTACGGCGTCAGGTATGTCGGCTATTTTGTCGACCTGTCTCGGCCTGCTCAAGGCTGGTGACCATATTGTGTCATCACGCAGTATTTTTGGTTCTACAACCCTGTTGTTCACCAATTACCTGGCAAAACTGGGTATAGAAACCAGCTTTGTGGACTTGGCAGATATCACCGACTGGCAAGCTGCAATTCGCCCCGAAACACGCTTGATGTTTCTGGAAACCCCATCGAATCCATTAACCGAGCTGGCGGATATCGAACAACTGGCTGAACTGGCCCATCAAAACGATATCCTGCTGGCCGTGGATAACTGCTTTTGCACCCCTGCCCTGCAACAACCGCTCAAGCTTGGTGCCGATATTGTGATCCATTCAGCAACCAAGTTCCTCGATGGCCAGGGCCGCTGTGTAGGTGGTGCGGTAGTGGGACCAAAAGACATCGTCGGTGAAGATGTATTTGGCTTTCTGCGAACGGCAGGACCAACCATGAGTCCCATTCAATGCCTGGGTATTTCTAAAAGGCCTCGAGACGCTCAACCTGCGCATGAAAGCACACAGCGCGAACGCACTGGCTCTGGCCCAATGGCTTGAGCAACAATCGGCGGTGAAACAGGTTTTCTATCCCGGGCTTGAAAGCCATCCCCAGCATCAACTGGCAACAAAACAACAATCCGGATTTGGCGGTTTATTATCGTTCGAACTCAAGGGCGGCAAGGATGCAGGCTGGGATCTGATCGATGCGACCCGCCTGATTTCAATCACAGCCAACCTCGGTGACACCAAATCCACCATCACCCACCCGGCCAGCACCACCCACAACCGTTTAACGCCAGAGCAGCGTCAGCAGGCAGGTATTGCCGATGGTTTAATACGCGTGGCTGTCGGGCTTGAAGATATTGAAGACCTGAAACAGGACCTGGCCCGGGGCATGCCCATAGATTAGCAATGACTGTAAGCAGCACAACGTGTGCTGCTTACAGTGACACAGGGTTTATTCTTCCGCCTGCTACTTACCTTTCAAATAGACGTCCAGGAATTTGACGTAAGCGTCAGAAGCCGTAATCCGGTTTTCCCGCTTTCTGAAACCATGCCCTTCGTCGGGAAACACCAGGTACTCGACCGGAACCTCATTGGCCTGAATACCCGCGACCAGTTCATCACTTTCAACCTGCAATACCCGAGGATCATTGGCGCCCTGCACCACCAGCATCGGTTTGACGATGTTTTCAGTGTGAAACAGCGGTGATATGCGCCGGTGACGTTCTGCATCCGTTGCCGGATCGCCCATTTCATCGTAGAGCGACTCCTTGAATGCTTCCCACCAGGGCGGAATGCTCTCCAGGGTCCGGGCCCAATTGGTCACGCCAAATATATCGACACCTACATCGAACACTTCAGGTTCAAAAGCCAGTGCCGCTGCTACCATGTAACCACCATACGAACCGCCGATGATGCCCACACGGGTTCCATCAACCCAGTCCAGTGATTCGAGATACTTCCTGCCGTAGACGATGTCCTGCAGGTCATCCTCACCATGGCGTTTGTCATCAAGATGGAAAAAGGTCTTGCCATAACCTGAAGAACCGCGGTTGTTGGCGCCCAGCACAGCATATCCATGATTCACAAGGTGTTGCACCATTGCCCTGTAGCCGGTGCGGGTCTGACCGCCGGGACCACCGTGCACAAACACCAATGCCGGCACCTGGTTTTGTGCACTGGCACCATGTGGCTTGTAAAGAACCGAGGGGATTTCAAGGCCATCAAAACTCTTGTAGCGAATGATCTCACTTTTTACAAGATGTGCCTGGTCAATGGCTGGGTTCAGAGCCTTTGTTAACTGGTGTGCATGACCGCCTGCAATATCAATCACATGGATATTTGACGGCGAATCATCGGCATTTACAATCAATGCAATGTGGGTTTCATCGGCTGAAAAACGGACATTTCGCAAGTCCCCCGGCGGTAAAGCAGGCAATTCCACATTTTGGCCAGAGCGGATATCAGACAACGTAACCTCGGTTCTGGCATCAGCATTCACGCCCGACACCTGGTAACGACCACTCGGCGAGTAGCTTACGTAACTGACATCCCAGGGCGCCTCCAGCAGTACTGATTTTTCACCACCGGCAAGATCGTAGCTCCACGCCTGGGTAAACTCGCCGTGCTCATCGGTGCCATAAATCAGGCTCTTGTTATCCGGTGTGAATCCGTAACTTCCATGCTGAATATTGCCGTCATGCCCGGTAATCAGAATGGGCTCGTGATCATCGCTGGCCAGATCCACAATGTAGATATCGGAATCTGCGCTGGTCCGCGGCTTGTCCAGCGCAATCCAACGGCCATCACCGCTGATATCACTGATCTGAAAACCGGGGTTCTCATAAACCAATTCCCGGTCGTAACCGGATACGGCATATCGATACACATCGAAACTTTTCTCATCGCGCTCGGTAGAAATCAGATAAAAGCTCTGCCCGTCTTTGCTCCAGCCCAGGAATCCGGCCTTAAGCGCATCTCCGGGGGTCAAATCAAGTACCGTTCCATCAATCTCGCGAACGATAACGTGGTTGAGTTCATCGCCACCACCATCGAAGGTATAAAGAATGCGGTTATCGGCTGGAAACCAGCTAACCGCAAACACGGCACTGGTTTCAGAGTTCGTCAATTGCTCCGGATCACCACCATCCACGGGTAATGACCAGGCATTGAAAACACCGGTCGAATCCGAGGAGATCAAAAGCGCTTCGCCATCAGACGAAAATGCATGTCCTGTTGATCCCACCAGGCCATAACTTATTGTCTCAAAAAACGCCTGCGCACTATATTTTGGTATTTCTACCGCCGCTTCTGTGACTTGAACCGGTTCAGGCTGACTGACGGACTTTTGTTGGTCGCATGCTGCCAGGGTGATGCTGATAACACACAGGAGAATTCCATAAACTTTTGATTGCATAACTGACGCTCCGTTAAAAAAAGTAATCACTCATCTTCTACGCGCATAAACGTATCGCCAAAGAGTGCAACCGATGTAGTGATTCCATCCGGGCCGATGTTAAATGTGGCGAATTCATGCATTTGCCAGGACTTGTATTCCACAAGGTATGTGTCCAGATGCCAGTGGCTCATCTCGAAGTCTACCAACGTGGTTTTAAGAGACATTTTACGACCTGACTTTTCGATCAGGATGTCACCCATCGTTTCGCTGCGATATCTGCCTGCGTAGGCAGCCGACTTCAGGCTCGGTTTTGTATGCTTGAGCCGTTTCTTCTGGGTTTCCGCCCATCTTTGCTCGTCTTCGTCTGCCCGTGCTTCATACAGATCGAAAATATCCTGGTTCCAGTCGCGTCTCTTGTCTCCCACGGAATTATCCATCACTTCCCATAACAGGGCATGGCGCATCTCGGCATGGTCACGGTTGCCAAGTACAATCACGGCTTTGTCGTTGGCCCGGTCCAGGCCAATGATGGCGATCAGGCCGGAAAGGCTGCCGGTATGGAAATCGATCTTCCTGCCCTGGAAATCCTGCTGGAACCAGGCAAGGCCATAACTGCGCCAGTTGGGTTTGGTGAGTTCGGTGGTCGGGTAGAAATCACTGGCACTGGCAAGTTGATGTGGTTCGAACATCTGTTTGAAACTTTCTTCTGAGACTAATCGTTTTCCGCTTTTGGTAACGCCGTCACGCAACAGAAACTGTGCCCACAGACTCATGTCATGAATTGAAGACCAGACCGACCCGGCGGCATCTGCATAGTCGGCAGGAAAATCCCAGGCGGGTACGCTGAGTTTATTTTCAATATATAAGTGGGGTGTTACGTATGCTTGCTCAGCACCGATCTCTTCACGTGATCCATAGGTTTCCAGCATGCCGATGGGCTGCCACAAACGCTCGGTCAGAAAGTGATGCCAGCGCTGGTCGCTAAGTCGTTCAATCAGCAAGCCTGCGAGCTCAAACATGGTGTTCTGATAGATCAAGCGGGTGCGCACCGGGGCCGCCGATTGTACGGTCTGCAAACGTGTGATTTGCTCATCCAGGGGCATATCCTGGAAAAAGGACCAGTAATCGGTCGAGGGTAAACCTGTTCGATGTGCCAGCAAATCCCGCACGTTCAGTTGTTGGGTGAGCATCGGATCGTTGAAGTGCAATTCAGGGATGTGCTTGATGATGGGGTCATCGAGCGACAGCTTTCCCTCGTCCACCAACATCAGAATACCGGTCACAACCATCGCCTTGGTTGTCGAAGCGATTGAAAATAGTGTGTGCTCATCTACTGCCTGGCCTTTTTGGGCCGCAGTGCTGCCAAAACCTTTCTGCATCAACACGTCATCTTGTGTAACGACAGCCACCGACATGCCCGGGCACATGCCACAGATCCATGCCCCGTTCGGTGAACTCAGACAGATGATCAGCATCAAAGGCTGCCATGGCCGGTACAGCAATCGCTATCAGCAAATGCCAGGGTGGCATAGCGGTTCATGATATTTGTTGATGAATTTCTCATTGTTGTTTTCCTTTAGCAATACACGACCATCTACAAAACACACAACCAAGTAGCATAGGAAAATTCCTTACGACATTTGGCTTTAAGATCAGATGTGGCTATATTGCCCTGATTGACATGACACTGCTACATGTTAACCGTGCACGAGGGTAGTATTGCCAATCCGAACTCAAAACAACCCGGGGATGATTGATTCGAGCTTCAACAACTCCGTAGAAGGCAATATGGATGAAGCAGATGCACTGAAAACAATACCGCTGGCAGAACTCATCATGCAGGTCATGGAACAACCCGGTCACCAGATGGTGGATGAAATTGATGTGCATGCTATGGGGCAGGACTATTGAGCCAGTCATCAAGTTTGACCGTTGTAGCCATAATGAAACTCTCTTTATTACCTGGTAGTACCTTTTATTACTGTAGTCCACAAATTTCTGCAAAATTGGACAATTTAAACCCAAAAGTTCTATTTACGGGCATCCAGTCTCGTTACCGCGAGTTGGCAATCCAACAACTTCTCGTCGGCAGTTAATAAAGTGAGCGAGTGTTGCAATGCGGTGGCAGCGATCATGCGATCGGCCGGATCGCCGTGAAATGACTCAAGACCGGCAGCCTTTATTCCGATCTCTCCAGTGACCGGCAATTCGATCAATCCCTGTTCCATGAAGTCATTGCGCCACACCGACAAATCCATGTTCAGGCGGAGCCTACCCTTCCTGACCAGCATAGCAACTTCCCAGAAACTGATGGCCGACACCATTATGTTACCGGCCTGGAACGCGGAATTGATATGCTCAATTGCTTCAGTACCTAAGCGGAGGTTGGCCTCATCCAACCAAACCAGCACATGCGTATCGAGCATTATCACTGATCCGCCTCCCAGGTTTCACCGCTTGAAAAAATATCATTGTCCAGGCTACTGATTTTATCTTTGTGCAACCCCAAAAGAGTGGCCGCTTTAACCCGGTATGGCACAAGCTTACTGACGGGCTTGCCATTCTTGGTTATGACTATTTCTTCACCGGTTTTTTGTACTTCATCCATCAACTTAAGACACTTGGCTTTGAATTCAGAGGCTTTTAGCGTTTGCATGGTTCGCTCCTATTGTGCAACCATTTGATGACCATGGTCATGTACATGGTCATATAGTAGCGCAACACGCAAAGTAATCAAGTTCCTTGGGGTTTAGATCGCAGTTCATATACTGAACCAGAGTAAGCCTGATGAATATCAGCAGAATCATCGAATTGATGTAGGGAATAGCCCCGTCTGTTGTGCTATACTTAATTTGAAGTCTGTTTTCTAAATTGATTTCGACAGGGGAATTCTAAAGGGGAATTCACTCAATTTTCATAGACAGCTTGGAAAAGGCTTGGCACGGACTGGTTTGTCCGGTGCAAAGCAGTTAAGCCATTGATGGCACTTTCCTGGCCGCCCAGCGGCGTTTACCAGCAGGAATGGACAGGATAGACAGGGATAGGACACGTCAGCTGTAACCAGTCATACTGGTGCTCCGGATAAAAATCGATACCGTACTGGCCCTTGGGGTTTTTAAGGTCGTGTTTGTGTGCCGCAACGGCAGACATACAGGATAGAACAAGGGGAAGGTTAGGATGCTTATTTATACAACTATATTTGTTGCCTGTGTCATCGCAGCAATTATTATTCCATGGCTATATCGCTTAATTTCAGGTGCCGGCAAAGCTGTCCACCGAACCATACTGCCACACTCTGAACATGGCCCCACCAGCCACCTGAAAACCAATCTGGCACGTCATGGGTCGACCCCCTGGGATTTGAAAAATCACCGTGCACCGGGAATGTTTGCCAAGGCCGAGCAGAAAATTGCCAGTGACGACTCATATTATGGTCCACGCAACCAGTATTCTGCTTCTACTCAGGCTAAAGTATTTATGCCGAATGCTGGCTGGATCCATCGCGAAGATAAGACGGCATTCATCGGCAATACTTACAAGGTGACCCGAAGGTTAAAAACCAGGGAGAAATTCCCTAACATCGTAAGCAAACCAGAAAGCTGGAAGTAATTCTTAAATAGTCGCTGGCGGGGTCAAGCTGGGTTTTCTTCCGATCTCAACGTCTATGTTCAGGTATTTCACCACCAGGACTACCGTATTAGAGGCTGTCATCGTCTTGAACATACAATGGTTGATGGCACCGGTCACGGCATCGAATTCACCGCGAAGCTGGGTACCCAACTGATTGGTAACGATCTCGATACCATCGCGCCCTTGTAACTCTTCGATAAATTCTATGATGGTGGGAATCGGTCCGTCTTTCAGCGGGTAGAGGCTCATGTCTGCGACGATTTTCATTGGTTTATATTCCTGGTGTTTCAGTTCGCTGGAGATATGCGTAGTATTTTACCTTCATCGCTATCTGTTAGCAGGTAAAGATAACCATCCGGCCCTGCCCTGACTTCGCGAATTCGCTGGTCGAGTTCGGTAAACATTGTTTCCTGTGATTTCACCTTGCCGTTTTCCATTACCAGTCGACGCACACTCTTCTCTGCCAGCGCAGCTACAAACAGGTTGCCCTGCCACTGTGGAAACAACTCACCCTGGTATTCACAAAACCCGCTGGGGGCAATTGATGGCGTCCAATAAGCCACAGGCTGCTCCATTCCCCTCTGCCTCGGTAAACGGTGAAACATACGCACCTGAATAATCTACACCGTGGGTGATAGCCGGCCAGCCATAATTTTTGCCGGGCTCAATGCGATTCAATTCATCACCACCGCGTGGACCGTGCTCATGTAACCAGATGGTTCCATCAACAGACACCAGCAGGCCTTGTGGATTACGGTGACCGTAGCTCAATATTTCCGGCAAGGCATTCTCGCGGCCGGTAAACGGGTTATCTGCGGGCACCGTACCGTCCTTGTTCAAGCGGATCAGCTTGCCTAAATGGTTATCCAGCGACTGTGCCTTCTCACGGTAATCAAATCCTTCGCCAACGGTAATCAGCAGGGTCTGATCCGTCATCAAAGCAAGTCGGCCGCCAAAATGATGAGGTGTGTCCTTGGTGGGTGATGCGGTGAATAGCGTGGTGATGTTCTCCAGCTTGTTTCCTTCGAGTCTTGCACTGACAACCCGCAATGCATTAGCACTTTTGCTGCCGATTGAAAAAGACAAATAAAGTTGATTATTTGCCGCAAAGTCCGGATCCGGAATGATGTCGAGCAAGCCGCCCTGCCCGTCAACATGCACTTCCGGCACATTTCCGATGGGCTGCTGTTGAAGCTCACCATCTGCAATTAGCCTCAGCTGCCCCGAACGTTCGGTCACCAACATGTCGCCGTCCGGTAGAAAAGCAATGGCCCAGGGATAGGACAAGCCTTCGGCCACGGTCTCGATCTTGTATGCTGCAGCTTGTACTGAACTTACAAGTAAAAACAACAAACACAGTCTGAATATCGTTTTCATTCAGGTTTCCCCATATTTACCAACCGGGCAAACAACCAGCCACCAAACAAACCGCACAAGGCAATAAGTAACATGCCTGAACCCGTTCGGGCTGCGGCAAATACAGTCCCACCCATCAGCGTCTTGATCAGGGCCAGAGATGCAGGCAGCGAGAGCAGCCCGGCCACCATGTACCAGTAAGTGCGCTTGCCTGACATAATCCGCCTGCCGGACTCTGCAATGATAAAAGCAAGAAGAAAGGTAACGCTGATCAGAATGGGTAACATCGTAACCAGGCCGGCGATATCGTGGATGGTTGCCGATACCCTGTCTGATAACGAAACAACCAGGCCAAAGCTCAGAATATCTGCGAGCACCAGCTGTGTGCCAACAATACTGGCCAATAAAAATGTGGCCAAAACGGCCACGATGAAATACAGCATTGTTTTTATTAATTTCATAGGCGATCCGATTTGAGAATGCGGGTCATTCTTGTTTGTGATTACTCCTAGAATAGCAAATAAGTTTGACCGCAATAGTAATTGTTTGCACTATGCACACACCTGAAGCGGGTCATCACGAAACTCTTTATAAAAAGGATATCAATGAACAGTAATTCGTCCATGGAAGCATTGCGGCAAAAGTTCGGCAAGGAAGGACTGGATCACACTAACCTTCATTCTGACCCGCTAATGCAGTTCCAGACCTGGTATCAGCAGGCAATTGACTCGGGAATGGCAGAGCCCAATGGCATGTGCCTGGCGACCGCTACGGTAACGGCTGCCCCTTCACTACGCACTGTATTGATGAAATCGTATGATGCTAACGGATTTATTTTTTATACCAATTTTGGAAGCCGTAAAGCAAGACAACTGGCTGACAACAGCCAAGTCTCTCTCATTTTCCCGTGGATCTCCCTGCACAGGCAAGTAATTATCGAAGGCAATGCCGAGAAAATATCCACCGCGGAGTCGATGAAGTACTTCGCCACCCGTCCGCGTGGTAGCCAGTTGGGTGCCTGGAGCTCCCATCAAAGTGAAGTGTTGTCAACGCGCTCGATGCTGGAAGCCAAGATGAACGAGATAAAAAACAAGTTCGCCCACGGAGAAATACCCTTACCCTCATTCTGGGGTGGCTACCGCGTCAAGCCAACACGTATCGAATTTTGGCAAGGTCGGCAACACCGTCTCCACGATCGGTTTCTGTTTACGTTGACGAAAGAAAAAACCTGGAAAGCAGAACGGCTCGCACCGTAATCCAGGGCCGTAAAATATTGATTTCTGACGGCAGGGTAAAAGTCGCTTGATAATCATGGACTTTGGTGAAAAGGACTCTTATTCTATATCCTGTATACGTGATATTTCACCCGTAAGGTTTTCTTTATAAACCAATATCCCGGGGGATAGCTATGAAGTTCTTTCCCAAAAAAGTCCTGAACAAACTGTACAACCACACAAGCTTGAAAAATGCGGACGGCGGTGTGCGCTTCTCCGTCAAAAACCGCCTGAGCCCGTCCGTACTGCTTGAGGTTACATGCATGGCCATTGATGGCCGGAAAATTCCAAAAGAAAATGTAAGCATCACCTGCAACCAGGACGCGAGCATACCGCTCAGCCAGATCAATCCGGATCAACCCATCGATTTTCCTTTGGCAGCCCTGTTAACGTTCCACCTGGATATCGAGCCATTGTCCGAGGGAAAGCATGGCATCGAAGTGGTATTTAACACCCAGCCTTTCGGTCAACTGAAACTGGACGTGAGTGATGCACTGAACACCGGCAAACGCACGCCCGGCACTCTGCCCCGTGACACGGAAGACGATGCCAGCGAAGAAATCATCCGCTCCCGTCAAGCCTTTATCAAAAAACACACGGGCACGGATCTTGAGCACATAAGCCAGTACTCAATCGACCCACATCAGACACGCGGGAACATCGAACATTTCACCGGCGCGGCTCAGATTCCGATGGGTTTTGCCGGCCCGCTACTGGTCAATGGCCAGCACGCCAAGGGCGATTTTTACGTGCCCCTGGCAACCACCGAAGGCACCCTGGTCGCATCCTACAACCGCGGCATGAAAGTGCTTCACCGCAGCGGTGGCGTAAAATGTGCCGTGGTTGGTGACAATATGCAACGGGCGCCGGTCTTCATTTTCGAAGACGCAGCACAGGCCCGCCAGTTTGCGGACTGGCTGGTAGCCAACATGGAGGAACTCAAGGCGGTTACCGAGGCCACTGACCCCTTTATCAACCTGAAGTATATTGATTACTGCCTGTCCAACAAATTCGCCTATCTGCGTTTTAACTACAAAACAGGTGATGCTGCCGGAATGAACATGGTTGGCAAGGCCACTTTCGCAGCCTGTAACTGGATTATTCAGAACTGTGACGCTGTCGAGATTCAACGCTTCTTTCTCGATGGCAACTTTGCCACCGACAAGAAGGCCTCGATGATCAACATGATGCGCACACGCGGCAAGCGTGTAACCGCCGAAGCCCTCATCAAACGCGACGTGTTACTCGAAATCATGGATGCAGAAACCGAGTCGCTCTACCAGCATTACAAGGTGGCCAGCATCGGCAGCATACTCTCAGGTGCCAACAACAACGGCTGTCATGCTGCCAATGCCATCACCGCGATCTTCATCGCGACCGGTCAGGATGTCGCCAATGTATCGGAATCCTCAATGGGCCTGTTCTACTGCGAACTGTCAGATGAGAAAGACCTGTACATTTCAATCACCCTGCCATCGTTGATCGTGGCCACCTGTGGTGGCGGAACCGGTCTGCCTACACAACGGGAAGCACTGGAAACAATGGACTGTTTCGGGGCGGGCAAGGTGTACAAGTTCGCCGAGATTGTTGCCGGCACAGTATTGGCCGGCGAAATTTCCCTGGCTGCCGCCATCTCCTCACTCGACTGGGTTTCAAGCCACGACGAGTTCGGACGAAATGACCCGAGGTTAAAAAATAGCGACCCGGGAACCTCTGATTAGCTCAGAGGCTCCCTGGATATCAGTACTTCTCGAGTTGCGTGGCCAATGCGCTCCAGTCGCCGGCCAGCATGTTTTCAGCCATCGGGTAAAGCATACCCTCTTCCTTGACGTTATGTTGTTGAGTCATCATCAGCAGGGTATCACCAATATCCATGGCTTCCTGAGCATTACCAGCCTCCATTGCCTCGCCAATCTGGTCGAGTAAACCGCGCATCTGCTGATGTTCCATGCGCATCATTGCAGTCGGGCCGCCTCTACCCATTCCGCTCCTGGCTTCAAATGCCGGAAACAGAACCTCTTCCTCCATTGCGAAGTGCCGGCGCATGCCGGTATCAAATGCCTGCCATGCCTCACGGGCGGCATTGGCGTCTGCTGTCTCGAGTAGTTCTTCAACATCCACCCAACGGGCGTCACAATCGCTGTGGTCCTGTGAAAAGAAACCTACCAGGCCCAACTTGATATCTATATTTGTCATGAAAATCTCCTGCACAAAACCAGTCTGACCGGAAGTGCTTGATTGAATGAATGGCTGATGGCCTATTTTAACAATTCAGTACAACAATTGAAGTACTAATAGGCAGGACTGCATCGGTTTATTTCCCGCATCAACAAACGATCGCAGCGCTTATTAAAGATATGGACAGACATCGTTTCGAATATACTAACGACCTGACAAAACACCCGTTCAAATCCATTAAGATTGATCAACAGATATAAAATCTCTTACAAATCACGAGCACATCCCGAACCCATGCCAAGCAACCATACTGACATCACGCACCGACCTGGTCTGAATAAAAGTTCTGTGGCGGAATATTTCTCAGTGCCTGTGAATGAATTGCCGGAGGTCATAGATTTGCGCGGTCTTGAGGCACCGGAACCGATGGAGAAAATTCTGTCGGCCTGCGCACAAATGGGGCCGGATGATTATTACCTGGCGCACCTGCCCCATGTCCCGGATCCACTCTTCCCAATCCTTGCAATGCGGAGATTGGGCTGGCAGGTGTTTGTGCAGGCAGATGAGAGCGCTTTGGTACTGATCCGGAAGTCTTTATGAAAACCGGTGGTTTAAGCCTGGAGCAGGCACCGCAACTATCAGTTCCCGCCAGTTTCTTCCTGACCATACCCATAGGTGTTGTGGTTGCCGGCTGCATTATGCTGGTTACAGGAATTTCATCTCTGAGCAGTCCCTGGATGCCGCAGGCACTGGCCCTGACACACGCAGGCACACTGGGTGTATTGGCGATGGGCATGATCGGTGCGCTTTACCAGATGACCCCGGTAATTGCCGGCTCGGCGGTACCATATACGCGTTTTGCCCATATTGTCCATGCCTTGTTGCTGGCAGGCCTGGCCGGATTTATCTGGCGACTGCTGGGCGGGCCGACAATGGCCATGACCGTTGCGATCCTGTGCTTCACGATAGCATTGCCGGCATTTCTGTTACCGTTGGGTTGGGCTTTGTTGCGCACTGACACCAAGGGCGAAACCGTCCAGGGTATGCGCCTTGCGGTGGTGAGCCTGGTGACTATTACACTGATGGGTCTGGTGATGGCCCGGGGTTATGCGGGGGACGTTTTTCCTGTCAATCGATTGCTATGGGTGCAGATCCACCTGACCCTGGCACTGCTGGGTTGGGTCGGCGGGCTGATCATGGCAGTTTCCTGGCAGGTAATACCCATGTTTTACCTGACATCTCCCATCAGTAAAACCATCAAACGCTGGTTATTCGGCCTGTTGCTGGCCGGCCTGATCTTGCCATTGATCTCAGTATTTTTGAGCGAAAAAGTCAGTGGATTTTTGTCTCCGGGCCAGTTGACAGCTATTGCTGCGTTACCGGCTGCACTGGTGATCTGGTTGCTCCACCCTGCCCTGATTCTGCGCAATATTTCACAACGTAAACGCAAACGAAAAGATGCATCACTGCTGTTCTGGAAAACCGGCCTGGGTATTGCGATGTTGATAATCCCTGTTGCCGCAGCGGTTTTGTTTCTACCCGAACCACGTTGGCAGGTTTTATTTGGCTGGGTCACAATCTGGGGCTGGGCGGGTCTGATCATGCACGGTATGTTGAGTCGCATCGTGCCGTTCCTGGTCTGGTTCCACCGCTACTCGGCACGGGTTGGCCTTGAACCGACACCTTCAATGCGAAGCCTGTTGTCTCAAAAAAGAATAAAAACCGGCTTTGTATTACATTTGAGTTCTGTTGTGCTGGGTGTCATAGCTATTCTTGCCCAGGCAGACTGGCTGGCAAGGCTCACAGGTTTATTACTACTGGCCACAGCAATCAGCCTGGCCAGTATGTTGCTTCACGTTCTAATGAACACAAAATCTGGCAAATCCAACGCCTGGCAGGATAAAATTCCTCCGCAATGAAGTCCATACTTTTCGAGATTTTACGGTTAGGGGTTTTATGAGTATTACTCGCAGGCATATATTGCAGCTAGTCGGGCACCGGACTGGTTGCCACCCAGATCCCTGTGGCAAAGGCATCAGGGGCCTACCTGGACTGGTACCAACGGACTCCGTTTTCAAACTTTGCCACTTCCAGCTCGCCCTCATACCAAAGATAATTCAAGTGTGCAATGGCTTCGCCGGTGGCCATAATCAGATTGTTGTCCGTGATTTTGCTTTTGAAAAGCGCGGGAAAAACATCCACTGCGCGTTTAGGCTCGCGACAGAACTCCCGAAGTTTATCCAGGCCGGTCTCATGCTCTTTGATTAATGCATCCAGACGTGTCTTTACGCCACGAAACGGCTTGCCGTGCGACGGCAACACCAGCACATCATCAGGCAACAGGGTTTTCAGACGATGTAATGACTCAAACCATCCTGATAACGGGTTTGCTGTCGGCTCAGTGGGGAAAACACTCACATTGGAGGAGATGGTCGGCAAAATCTGGTCCCCGGAAATCAAAACGTTCTGCTCCGGGCAAAACAGACAAGCGTGCTCTGGTGAGTGACCATGACCGGTGATGACCTGCCATATGTTCTCGCCGATATTGACCGGGCGTTCCTGGTGCAGACGATGATAGGACTGGGGCAATGGTGCGACCACTTTGCCAAATGAACCAAACATCTTGATATAGCGGAACATATTTTCTTCGGAAAACCCGGCACTCCGGTAGAAGCGCCGGCCCTCATGCGGTGCCGGTAAACCGGTATCGGACACCAGCAATCGGCATAGCAGGTACTCATCACGGGTCATATGCAACTCAATATCAAAACGGTCGCACAACCAGCCTGCACAACCGACATGATCCGGATGCAAATGGGTAACCAGCACCTGCGTAATGGGAGCATCACCCAGGTAGTCTGTGAAAATGTTTTTCCAGACCTCCTTTGTTTGACTGGTAAAAATACCCGTATCAACTATTGCCCAGCCATCACCGTCCTGCAGCAACCATACGTTGATATGCCCCAACATGAATGGCAAAGGCAAACGCAACCATTTCATACCAGGAAGGATATCGACGGCTTCACCGACTTCCGGACGAAAATCATATTCGTATTTGATTGGATCGCTTACATTGCTCATCGGCATATTATGTCGGAGAGGGTTCGCCGGTGATACGTCTAAAAACCACCAACAAGCAAAAACATGACATTGACCCGGACAGTTTACTCACGTAGCTTTTAAGCACAGGAGGGTGTAACAATGACTAATAAATCAAAAAAAATTGCTGTCGATAAAGGCAGAAGACGTTTACTTCAAGGCGTACTGGCAGCACCTTTAATTACTAACCGTGTTTTTGCCCGGGCCGGCAAAACATTTGACACCATCATAGTCGGCGCCGGCGTATTCGGCGCATGGACAGCCTGGCATCTCAGTCGGGCAGGACAAACCGTTGCCCTGGTCGATGCATGGGGGCCGGGCAATGCCCGTTCAAGCTCAGGTGGTGAAAGCCGGGTCATCCGTACAGCCTATGGGCCGGACGCGATTTATTCCCGTATGGCTCAAGAATCTCTTTTGCAATGGCGAGCATTGTCCTCTCGCCAAAGCCAGGCTGTTTTCCACCCCACCGGTGTGCTTTGGCTATCGTCTTATCGTGATAACTATATTGATACCAGCATCAGGAATCTCACCCAGCTGGGTATTCGCCACCAGGTACTGAATGAGCAAGCACTCGCTAATCGCTACCCGCAAATGAATATGCAGGATCTCAAGATAGGTTTCCTGGAACACGATGGCGGTGCATTACTGGCCCGGCGTGGTGTACAGGCTGTGGTCGCTGAAGCCGTCGCTGCCGGTAGCCAATTAATTATCGATAAGGCAGCAGCCCCGATACAAAATGGTGACTCGGTTTCAGTTCGGTTAGCTGGGGGTCAGACCTTAACCGCAGCCAACGCGGTCTATGCCTGCGGGCCGTGGTTACCCAAAGTATTCCCGGAAGTCATCGGTCCACGCATCCGGCCAACCCGCCAGGTCGTGTTCTTTTTTGGGACACCGCCCGGGGATACCCGTTTCACACCACCGCAACTTCCCGTCTGGGCAGATTTTAACGGTGGAGATATTTTTTATGGCATCCCGGACCTGGAATCCCGTGGTTTTAAAATTGCCCATGATGTCCACGGACCGGAATTCGACCCGGATACCAGGCTACCGCGCGGCTCTCACCTTGAGGCGGAACAAATCGTTCGCACCTACCTGAAAAAACGTTTCCCTGATCTTGCAGCAGCACCTTTGCTGGGGGTCAGAATCTGTCAATACGAGAACAGCAGTAATGGAGATTACCTGCTCGACCGGCATCCGGCATTAAATCGTGTCTGGCTGGCTGGTGGCGGCTCCGGACACGGATTCAAGAATGGTCCGGCTGTGGGTGCGCAAGTGGCCGCCGGGGTGATGGGAAAAAGCGATTATCGGGCTGAACCCAGGTTCTCCCTGGCCAGCAAGTCGACCATTCATAACAGGGCAGTGCATTAGAGAAACTGGAATCTACTCCAGTGAATATCGCCCGCCGTTACCCGGCGAGCGACATCAAAGACTCAGTACCTCAAACGATAGATCAAACCAATGGTGCGCGGCGTATTGGTCCTAAAACCAAGACGGGCACGACCGCCGCGTTCGCGGTCGAAGGAAATATTGGCATTCTCATCAGTCAGGTTATTGACATAAAGCACGGTCTCCCAGGAATCCTTGGCAATACCATAATTCAGGTTGAGTATGCTGTAACTGGGCAGGTTCAGGTTCAGGCTGGTGACATCATTGCCGGAAGCACCACCATACGGCAGGCCTGAAACAAAATCACCGGCTCCGGGTACCTGATCAGAAGGCTGCGTGTATCGGTCACCAATGTAATGGAAGGTGGCCGAGAGCCAGGAGTCAGAGCCATCAATAAACCCGCGTTGCAAATTGTAGGTGGCTGTAACTGCAATCTGGAATTCAGGGACTGATGGCAAACGATTGCCGTCCTCGACACCACCCAGGACGGCACCGGTGGCATCTATGACCGTTGAATCAAATTCCGATTCAAGCAGGCTGCCGGCAACCGAGAAATTGAAATTGTCAGTGGCCTGGTAATCCAATTCAAACTCAATACCGGCGGAGTGGGCTTCCGGTACGTTAAAAGATATCCGCGACGAGCATGAGCCGGCGTCCAGGGTTACTTGCAAATCTGACATATCGGCATAGAAAATTGCGGTATTTAAAGTTAAGCGATTGTTGAATACAGCCTTCATACCCACTTCATAATTCCATAGAGTTTCATCATCGTAACTCTGGAAACTACCGAAGATTTCACGATCTTCAGGGGTACACAGATTGGCGTTGAGAGGATCGTTGACACCACCGAGACGGAAGCCCTGGGAAACTTGCGCATTGAATGTGACATCATCGTTGAGATCAAATGCAGCCATGACACGCGGTGTGAATCCACTGGCGCTGGTCTGATCAAAAACCAGGGTATCACCATTGGCAAACAGGCCGCCGCTGGAGATAAAGCGTTCTTCGTCATAATCGTAATACCGTCCGCCCGCTGTCAAATGAGTGCGCTCGCCGACATCAACGGTAACTTCACCAAAAATCGCAAATTGTTGCAGGCTATAAGGAAGATCGGAATTGAACGGTGAATCCAGGTTCAGGAAGCCGTTGGCAACCGCAGCTGAGGTACCTTCACCCAATGTTGCATCGGTAACGGCGGCGTAACCAGGGGTTGGCAGTCTCTGTGAATACACACGATCGGTGTCGGAGTAAAACACACCAGCCACCCATTGCCAGGGACCATCATTGTTGGAATTGAAACGTAACTCGGTTGTTACCTGTTCCACGTCGGTGGCATCAAGCAGATTTGACGGTAAGGAAACCGAGGCCTCGGGATATCCCAGGTCGACAGAGACACTGCCGGTCAATGCGCTGGCATCACGACTGACAAGAATATCGCGTTCTGTATAACTGGCCACAAAAGTCATATCAACCGAATTGAATTGAACCAGTGCGTTCAAATCGAGAAGCAGTGTCTCGTCATCGAAGCCCTCATCAAGCAACAGGTACTGTTCACGCTCTTTAAGCTGGATAGGAGGACGCGTGGTTGTGAACGGGTTGGCAAACAGGTTGAACTCCTCCTGGCGGTTAAAGCCGTCGGTACTGATCTCCTGGTAGACAAGGCGGGGCGTGATAACCACGTTCTCGGTTGGCTCCCAGGTGATCGCAGCACGAACCCCAATGCGCGAGCCACTGTTGACATCGTCTTTCTTGCTGCCATTTTCACCCAACGCATCGATATAACCGGCATACTCGGTGTAATAACCAACGATGCGTAAAGCTGCTGAACCATCAGCGAACGGTGCATTGTACATACCCTTGACACTACCGCCGAAATCACCATCGGTAACCGTGTTGATATTGGCTTCGAACGAACCCTCGCTGTGTTCCAGGTTGGGTTGGTTGGTGATGTAGCGAATGGTACCGCCAACTGATCCTGAGCCAAACAATGTGCCCTGTGGACCGCGCAGGGTCTCAACCCGATTCAGGTCGTACAGATCAAGATCGGGGGTGAACAGGGACAGGGAGATGACCGATTCATCCAGATAAACACCAACCTGTTCCTTGACACCGGGCTGGTCTCGAACGATTTGACCGGCCGAAACCCCGCGGATTGCTACCTGGCTCTGGCCGGGACCAAGGTTCTGTACGGTCAAACCAGCAACGTTCCTGGAAAGTTCTTCCAGGTTGGTTGCGCCCGACCGCTCAATATCTGCCTGCGTCTGTGCGTTGATGGAAAATGGTACATCCTTGATCGTTGAAGCGCGTTTGGTCGCGGTAACGATGATCTCTTCTACGGTGACATCTTCATCGTCCTGCGCGTTTGCAATGACAAAAGTCGACATCAATACAGTAAAACTGGACAGCAAAAAAATCTTGCGGCTAAAGCTAGTCATGTGATTCTCCCGGGGAATGGTGACAAGTTGAAATTATTGTTATACGAACATTATTCGGTAAAGATCAATTATTTGTCAACCGTTAATGATTATCATTTACCCTGACTCAGGGCTGCTATCTTCAATAAAACCAGCAACAGCAAGCCAGCAACCCAGTTGTGTGCGACAGCCAGTTCGATGGGTAAATCCGAGCTAATGGCAGTAATGCCAATTGAGAGTTCTGCTGTCACCAGTATTAATGCAGTAGCGCCAGCCTTGCGCAAACGCCCCCCCCCGCTCCAGGCCATGAAACCGACAGCGAGAACTATCAAAGTGGTTATTACAGCACCCAACCGGTGTGCGATGTGAATGTCAATCCGCTCCTGACCACCAATGGCCTGCCCCATTGAAGTAACTTCATGGTGCCGGGATAAGTCCATTGCTTTCCAGATTCCAGAACCGGGTAACCAAGTGCCGTGACAATCGGGTAGCGTCTGGCAGGACGTAGCAGCAAAATTAGCGCTGGTCAGGCCGCCGAGAAAAATTTGCATGGCCAACATCAGGACAGCTGTGAAAATCAGTGCTCCGGGTAATGATGCCTGCTGCTGAGACTGGTCGTTCCCACCACTATCCTTAAAAAGCAACCAGCCCAACAGCCCAAGCATCAGGAACCCACCACTGAGGTTGCCCATCACAACAGCAGGACTGTGTAATCCCCCTGATTTTATTCCAAGCAAGGCGAGAAAGACCGTCAGGCCCAGCAGTGCGAGTGAAATTAGTCTGTCTCTTTTAAGTTTGAGTGACAAAACCAACAATAAAACAATCAACAAACCCAGCACGCTCGCGACCAGGCGGTGCAGCGGCGTTGCCCAGGCCAGGGGCTGACTGGCTTCGGCAACGATACGCTGGTAAGCATTTTCGCTGGATATGGTCTGGGTAACAGCAGGCGGGTCACCAATTCGCCCGTAACAGGCAGGCCAATCGGCACAACCGATGCCGGAGTGTGCCAAACGAAGATAGGCGCTCAGGGAAACCAGAACCATCACCAGCAACAATGACACCCAGACCGTCGTTCTCATACCACTATCCTCGTCTATTCCTTAACACGTCGCAGCAGGCTAGCCTCACCCCTCACCAGTCTTACCCTGCCCGGTGTCGCCTTCCACTCGACCCGATCATGGCCGAATTTAAAACTCCACCGCCAGGCCGCGTTGTACTGAAACTGGTAATCATTACTCGACCAGTATTCTTCAGGCTGGGTATGTGGAAAGAACGCTATGTTAATGGACGGTGGATTATCCGCTTTACGCGGGTCGGAGATCGAACCCAGTTCATCGCGCGTTGGCATACGCCAGTCACTGTACCCGCAATAACCGGTTTCATTAACCGCGATGACGTATGCATTGGTATCACATTCACTACCAGCACAAGTACCGGTATTTTTAACGCCGCGGTAATCCAGTTCACCCTCGAATGACTCGTCCGGGCTATACCAACTGTATGTGTTGCGCCAGTCACGCAGCCCCGGCAGTTCAGATTTAACCTCCCATACCAGGCCGATGAACTGATCCTGAACACAATCGTTATCCCCCGGCTGGCCTTCCACGGGCCGACCATCGGAACCAATGGCCAGGTATTTCGTATCATGAATTTCCGGACCGGGACCACTTTCGCGTTCACAAGCGTTGAGTAGCAGAAGAATTACAGTCGCTGCGAGCAACAATGGCGCATTTTGCGGGTTTATCATTTTTCTATTTTTCTCCACTGAAAATACTTTAAAAGGCTAGAAACAACTGTAATTGATCTGACTCATAAATTTAATTGATCTATGTCATAAACTTTCAATAATTTCCTGTTAATGTTAAATTGAGAGCATGTTTGGTTTAAAAACATAACAACCCATTCAGGGAGATAAGTATAGTGCATCAAGAAACCCCGACCACCCAGCAAACTGAACGCGTTCCAATCATGCAACGCATTATAGATAACCCTTTCTTGCTTTTGTTCATTGGCGTCGTTGTTCCAACAGTGTTTTACGTAGTTTGGGGAATAATGGAACTGGTGAGCATACCCCTCGCAAACTAATCATAAAAAAGAGGTGAAAACGTGACTTCCATTCAACCACCTTCAGAAACCATCTGGTGGAAACAACCACTGGATCGTGTCGAGGGAACCTGGATCGCCATTGCGCTCGTTTGGTCCCTGATCATGTTTGTAATGATGCCCGTGTGGCATATTTACGGAAAGCAGAATCTTTCCAATGAAGCTTACAGAACCACACCTGCCGCCTACATGGCGAAGACCCAGGCGATGGTGGACCAGTACACCGTACGCACCATGACTGACCAGCAGATCCCCGTGGTCAAGCCACCACCCGGCAGCGATGTCTACCTGCTCGGCAGGTTGTGGCAATGGTGGCCAATCCTGGAATTGGAAAAAGGCCAGACCTACCGTCTGCACATCGCGTCCATGGACTGGCAGCACGGCTTCTCGTTACAACCACAAAATATTAACCTACAAATCCTGCCTGGTTATGAAATGGTATTGACCATTACACCCGACACCAGTGGGGATCAGACCATAATCTGTAATGAATTTTGCGGTATCGGTCATCACAACATGTTAGGCAAAATCCTGGTAACAGAGGGCGGATCATGAAAACAGAACAATTCAGAACCTGCCCGGAATCGGGACTACAATTTCATAAACCGGCAGAAATGCTGACACGTGCCCATGCGGTACTGGCTGTAGTCATGCTACTTATCGGTGGCCTGTCAGCACTGGCGGTCACACTGACACGCTGGCCGGCTGTTCACTTGCTTCCAGCGGACAGGTTTTACCAACTGCTGACCTTCCATGGCGTCAACATGCTGATCTTCTGGATCATCTTTTTCGAAATGGCAGTACTGTTTTTCTGCTCCTCGACACTACTAAGATGCCGTTTGGCAACACCCAAAATCGCATGGGTTGGTTTTGGCTTAATGGTCGCGGGTGCCGTGGTCAATAACCTGGCGGTATTCGGTGGCCAGGCCAGTGTGATGATGACCTCTTACGTACCCATGCCCGCCAACCCCAATTTCTACCTGGGTTTGATCCTGTTTGCCGTGGGTGCGCTGATCGGTTGTTTCGTATTCCTCGGCACCCTGGTGATCGCCAAGGAAGAAAAAACCTATGAAGGCTCGATTCCACTGGTGACCTTCGGCGCGCTAACCGCATGTATCATTGCGGTCTTCACCATTGCCATGGGCGCGGTTATCCTGATTCCGACCTACATGTGGTCAATGGGCTGGATCAGCCATATTGATGCTGCCATGTACCGTCTGATCTGGTGGGCCTTCGGTCACGGTTCACAGCAGATCAACGTCGCTGCGCATGTGTCCGTCTGGTATGCCATCGCCGCCATCGTGTTCGGAGCCAAGCCCTTGTCAGAAAAGGTCAGCCGCGCCGCATTTGTATTGTATATCTGCTTCCTGCAACTGGCATCAGCCCATCACCTGCTGGTAGATCCGGGTTTGAGTTCAACATGGAAGATTTTCAATACTTCATACGCCATGTACCTTGCCGTACTGGCCAGCATGGTCCACGGTTTGACCGTTCCGGGTTCCATCGAAGTCGCACAACGCGCCAAAGGCTATACCAAGGGTATGTTCGAATGGCTACGAAAAGCGCCCTGGGGTAACCCGGTATTCTCGGGTATGTTCATCTCGCTGATCGGTTTCGGCTTTATCGGTGGTATTTCCGGCGTGGTCATGGGAACCGAACAGATAAACATCATTATCCACAACACCATTTATGTACCCGGTCATTTCCATGCCACGGTCGTCATCGGTACCACCCTGGCATTTATGGCATTGACCTACTTCCTGATCCCGGTTTTGTTCCGGCGCCAGGTGTTTTTGCCGGGTCTGGCCAAATGGCAGCCGTACATTTTCGGCATCAGCATGATGGTATTTACCATGGTCATGATGGGTGCTGGAACACTCGGTGTTGAACGACGACACTGGGATATGGCTTTCACCGACTCGGCACTGGGCTTTGACTATCCAGCCAGTGCTTATACCCTGATGGGGCTGGTTGGCATCAGCGGCACTCTCGCAATTGTCGGTGGCGGAATATACGTCCTGATCACCGTGGTCTCGGTATTCTTCGGTAAACGCGTCGAGTCCGAATCGCCCTACAGTAGTGCGACCACGCGCCTGATGAAGGCCGAGCCAACGATCGAGCCGGAAGGTGGGCATGTCGGTGCAGGCAAGTTTGGCTTCGCCGCACCGGGAACCTTCGTTATGGCAATATTCTTCCTCGCTATATTTGTCGTTTACTACGCGATTAACTGGAAGTACCTGGCCTCTGTTTGGCCAATGTCATAGATACGATGTCATAGACTTTATGAAAGTTACAAAAAGCGCCGGACGATACCGACCGGCGCTTTTTTTTTGAGTATAATTGGCCGCTTAAATTTTATGGAATAAATCACCGGTGAACACCGCAGTCTTCCGTTTCCCTTACTTAATTGCTGGCATCGCCATCCTGCTCACGATCACGGCAAGCCAAAACGCCTCTGGACAAGCGAAAGACGGAGATTACAGCGAGGCTGAAGCACTGGAAATATCCCAGGCAGCTATCGGCAGGGAGCTTGCCAGGCTGGAATTTACGAATAGTTTTGGTCAACCTGTCAAGTTGGCCGACTATGGCGGCCAGCCATTATTAGTGAGCCTGATATTCACATCCTGCCATCACGTCTGCCCTGCCCTAACAAGGCATCTGAAAACAGCGGTTGAAGCAGCGCGCGAAGCGCTTGGACATGACAGTTTCAAGGTTGTGACAATCGGCTTTGACACACCCAACGACTCACCCGAACGAATGCGGGATTTTGCCCGTAAACAGGGTATTGACGACCCTGGCTGGACATTTCTCAGCGCTTCGGCCGAAACCATGGCGAAGCTGGTAGAAAATGTTGGTTTTGTTTATTTCACCACACCACGAGGTTTCGACCACATTACACAGGTAACGATTGTGGACCGCAACAGCGTAATCTATCAGCAGGTCTATGGCGGCACATTTGAGTTGCCGTGGCTGGTGGAACCACTTAAAGACCTGGTCTTCAACCGGCCACAATCCACAAACAACTTTTTCTCAAGTATGGTCGACAAGGTGAAGCTGTTCTGCACGGTTTACGACCCGAATACCGGTCGATACCACTTTGATTACTCACTATTTGTCCAGATTGCTATCGGTGCTATGGGGGTACTGGGCGTTATGGCTTACCTTTTTATTGAAACCCGCCGCGCGCGCCGCAGAAAGAAGGGAATCTGATCCTTGTTAAAGACGATTCAGAAAGCCGGTCAACTCGCCTTTAAGTTACCGCAAAAATGGCTGGACAGCGCCTTTGGCAACTCGCTAAACCCGCTTCGTCATCTCGGTGCGCTGACGATCTTCTTTCTGTGGATCGTATTGATCAGCGGTATCTGGATCACCATTTTCTTCCATACCAGCGTGGTCGGCGCCTTTGAATCGGTCGAGTACATGACGATCGAGCAATGGTACCTGGGTGGCGTCATGCGCAGCTTGCATCGATATGCCTCCGATGCCGCCATCGTAACGCTGGTGCTACATATACTTAAAGAATTTGTCTTCGACCGCTACCGCAACGCGCGCTGGTTTAGCTGGGTGACGGGTGTGCCATTACTGTGGATGATCATTCCCCTGGGCATAACCGGTTACTGGCTGGTTTGGGATCAACTGGCGTTGTATGTGGCGCTGGCTTCATCGGAGATGCTGGATGCGCTGCCAATATTTACCGATTCAATGGCACGGAATTTCCTCAGCGTGGAGGCGCTAAGTGATCGCTTTTTCACGCTGATGGCATTCACTCACATTATCGGCCTGCCGATTTTCCTGATATTCAGTATATGGATTCATGTATTCCGCATCACCAGGCCAAAAATAAACCCGCCCCGCAAGATAATGGTTGGTGCATTGGCGTCGATGCTTGCCTTGTCACTGGCTTACCCTGCCCTCAGCCAGGGCAAAGCCGACCCTGCCATGGTACCGGAAAGCCTGGCGCTGGACTGGTACTACCTGCTGATCTACCCGCTGCTGAACTACTGGCCGCCTGCAACAGTATGGGTGTTGTTGATTGGTTTCAGCCTGCTGATATGTATTGCACCATGGTTACCACCACCACGTAAAACTGCAGTAGTCAGGATTGATCTCGATAACTGTAATGGCTGCGAACGCTGTGTAGAAGACTGCCCCTTCGGCGCCCTGGAAATGGCTCCGCGCAGCGATGGTAAAAAATACGCAAAAGAGGCCATCGTCTTAACCAATCTTTGTCTCAGTTGCGGGATTTGCGTGGGTTCCTGCCCCACGGCCACACCGTTCCGTACGCGCTCGGCATTATCACCCGGTATTGATTTACCTGACCTGCCAGTTGCAAACATTCGTGACATAGTCACTGAAGCCACCCAAAATCTTGAAGGTAGCCGGCGTTTATTGATCTTTGGCTGTGAAGGCAACTTAAAGTCGAAAGCGTTTATAAACGCCGAAACCGCCGTGGTAAAACTCACCTGCATGGCGCAACTTCCACCCACCTTTGTAGACTGGGCGCTGAGTCGCGATCTTGCTGACGGCGTGGTTCTAAAGGGCTGTGCGCACGGTGACTGTCAGTATCGCCTTGGTGCAACATGGACCAGGCAACGGATGGACCGTGAACGGGACCCCCAATTACGCAAACGTGTGGATGCTGAAAAACTGGCACTCTTGTGGAACGAACCATGGTGTGATTTCCCGAATGCTGCATCATCCATTGCCGCATTCAGGGAAACACTGACTGCACCCTACAAGATATCTGACCATGAAACCTCGGCCCGGGTGAAAACCCGCAAGCACATATTCCGGCCAGTTGGGGTCGCGCTTGCCTGGGGACTTTTTGCTGTTGCTTCCGTGGTGTTCACAATCTGGCCGCGATTCAGTCAACTGGCAGAAGGTAATAGCATCATCTCGCTGACCTTTTCTCACGCCGGTCAACGGCTGGAAGAATGTCGCAAGCTCACTCAGGAAGAATTGAATAAATTGCCGCCGAACATGCGTAAACCTTCCGATTGCCCCAGGGAAAGGCACCCGGTCAAGGTATTGTTTAGTGCCGATGGTCAGGTTCTTTTTGATCAAAGCCTGCCTCCCAGTGGCTTCTGGAGTGATGGAGAATCTACCGTTTACTACCGCATGGAGTTACCTGCCGGCAGCCATGAACTCTTCATTGGCATGAGTGATTCAGGTCGTGAGGATGGTTTTGATTACCGCGGCCAGACAGAATTTACACTGACCGAAGGTCAGCATATGGTGGTCGAATTTGACCACCTGCAACAAACATTTATTTTCAGGTAGGAGGATGTATGGCACTGCTTGAATGGAAACCGGAGTTTTCCGTTGGTAACGCTTCGATAGATCACGAACACGAACACATGATCCAGGCGATCAATGATTTGTATGAGCAACTGGCTGAGCCTGTGAATGCAGAAAACGTTGAAGCCGTACTTGGCGAAATCCACGCTGATATTTCTGCTCATTTTGCGCTGGAAGAACTCTTGATGCGGGCCGTTAACTACGTTGAATATGAGGATCACAAGGATGATCATGAGAAGTTACTGGATCAGATCCTGGACTTGATGTACGTTTTTAATGAGGATCCGGACGCCGGGAGGAAGTTACTGAAGGCGCAATTATCAGACTGGTTTGGACATCATTTTGCAAGCTTTGATGCCCGTTTACACAAACAACTGGACTAGCAATTTGTAAGGGTCTCAGGCCGGCCCCAACAGGTTTCGCAATATTCCGAAGCTGGTCATTACCAATACCAGAAAAATAACGAAAAATATGACCTGACGCTGCTTCAACACGGCGCCTCGGCGCTTTTCGATCATCCTTAATAACCAGTCGGAAAGCAGGTAGATCACAATTGCATTGAGGGTGAAGAGGATTAGTTCTGACATCTATATACCCAGTAATTGAATTGGGGTTCTATTGTACACACTCGGGAATGGATTCTTTAATGATCGCACCATCCGAACGCCGGGATACGGGTACCTTCCCCCTGAGACACGCTTCAAGCCCATGGCCCAGGCCAGCCTCTCGACCGGTTCCCGGTCTCACCTTCTCCCTGTTGGCTCACGGTGCCAGGGGGGAGGTATCCGTATGGCCCAGGCCAGTCTTTCAACCGGTTCTCGGTCTCACCTTCTCCCGGCTCAGGGTTGTGGAACCTGTGAGAGTCCTCTTCCGCGAATTGACTTGTAAGCAACTACTAAAAACAGCAGCCCACCGATTACTGAAACCAATCCACCGAGACCCATCAGGCCCATGCCTGCTATCTGGCTGACTTGTTCGAGTCCTTGCGCCAGGCCGGCGGTTTTTCTCTGCACGCCGTAGCCACCTGTCCATGCCAGTCCCATGATGTGCAGAAACTGCCCGCCGCTGTAAATAATGGGTTGCCAGAAGGCCAAACGTGGTGGTATTTCACCAAAACCCAGGCGTGGCAAAAGGAAGTAGCACAATCCCATGAATGCGATGGTTACGGCCACTGTTGAGCCGTGGTAGTGGGCCGGAATGACGATGTCCAGGCCGGAGATCATGAAACCGATCACACCACCAACCGCAAAAAGGGCGATTGACGATAAAAGCGCAGAGCGCAGGTAACGGCCCTCTCCCTGTGGTTTGTCGGACTTCCAGAGGCTGGCTACTACAGCTAGTCCCAGCGGCAGACTTGACAAGCCGCCGTATTTCATTAAATCAGTAAATGCCAGCCTGTGACCGGGGGAAATTACATCATGTGCCAGGTAAATAAGGGGCACCATTAACACCGGCAATGCCATCAATAGAAAAAAGGCGAGTGACAGGCGGGGTGTCAGGGTAAAACGACAACCGCTGTTGCTGGCTAATAGCACCCACACTACCATCATTAGCAAGGTATGGGTGAACTGCAGTACGTGTCCACCGCCCCAGAACAGGAATTCAAAATATGCCTGCCCTTCCATGCTCGAAGGTATAGCCGCCAGTGACGCAATAAATGCACCGATGGCAACGGCGGTAGTAACTGCTGCCAGCTTGGTGCCGACCTGAAGTGCTGCCGAACCATCGAGATGGGTTGTCAAACCGCTAAACGTCATGGCGGATCGCAGCAGGTGGGATAGTACGCCGGCGGTAAACAGGCCGAGGCCGGTGTAAAACACGGGGTGGCGTAATACCGGTACGTAGTTGTTCATGAGCGGATCGGCGGCGCCGATAAACGGTGAAACCACAACAACCGCGGTACCGCTTGCTGCCAACCAGAAAGATACACGGTCCCAGGCCGGTAGATCGCGATCGGTGCTCAAAGCCCAAAGCACACCCGCCATCGACAATAACCAGATCAATACGGAAAGGTCCACATGTACAACCAGGGCCACGCGAAAGAAATCTATAATCGGCAACCATTCCTGGATGGCCGGGGTTCGTGCCAATACCAGCAACAGCGAAAACAGACCTGCGCCAACCAGTGATACCAGGCCCAGCATCAACCAGGCCGTAGTGCTTCGTCTAACGACATCACTGCTGATTGGGAAATCATATTTTGTAGAAGACATGACCGAACTCTAGTGACACACCAACATCGCAAACTACCGACCCATGGGCGGCTTGTCAACGATGGGATGAAGTGCAGGATAATTAACTTATCCTCTAGACTATCCCGGACTCGCAAATCAGGGCCCAATCAAGTGATAATGTGTCTCATTTGACTTATATCAATACAATAGCCTGACGGGATGGTTATGCTGCACGCTTTTTTGATATGGTAATACTGATGCACCCAACCATACGGCTACTGTTGCCGACACTATTTGTTCTCTCCTTGTCAGCCACAGCCGCTGACGATGATGCCGCACCTGAACCGGTGGTATTGGATCCCATTGTTGTAGTTGCCAGCAAAACTCCACGACCACTCTCCAATGTCATCGGCCAGGTCAGCGTGATCAATGCCGGATTCATTGAGCGCTATGGTATCGAGAATGTAGATGACCTGTTGCGTTACGAACCGGGTCTTAATATTGAAAGCTCGGGGACGCGTTTCGGTTCCAACGCGATCAATATTCGCGGCATCGGTGGCAACCGTGTTGCAATTGAAACTGACGGTATCCCCACGCGGGACAGATTTGCTATTGGCAGTTTTTCTGACGGCGGGCGGATACTTGCGGAAACCGATCGTATCAAGCGCCTGGAAATTTTGTATGGCCCGGCCTCTACCCTCTATGGATCCGATGCGCTCGGCGGCGTCATGGCTATTACCACCTGGGATCCTGATGATTTGCTGGCATTCAGCGATGGCAATAGCTGGTATTCATTACGCGGCGGTTACCAAAGCGTCAATTCAAGTATCGTTGGTTCCGGCATTGCCGCCTGGGGCAATGAAAAAGACGGGATTCTGTTCGCCGCTACCTGGCGGGATGGTCATGAAACAGAAAACATGGCGGTTGCCGGTTCACCCAAAGATAAACAGGATTGGAACAGTCAGGACTATTTCCTGCGTTATACCCACAACACACGAGGTGGAAACCTTCTGAGGGTCACACTGAACGACTATCAGAAAGAAGCCAAAACCCATATCGAGTCATTACCGGGTTACGGACGTTTCCGGAGCACGACATTCCTGGCCGGTGACGATAGCGATGAAAACCGCCAGGTGAGTATCGCCTACGAATTTGACAGCCGATGGGCCAATGGCGTGATCCGCGCATTTGATGTTTCATCAAGCACCAAACAACTTACCCATGAGGAACGGGCCGCCTCCGTCAGACCGGTTCGTATGGAACGATACTTTCAATATGACCAGGATTTTAGTGGTGTGGAACTGAATCTGTTTCGTGATGTGTCGCTGGCAAGTAGCGAACATCACCTGGGAGCTGGTATTGAGTTTCAGCGCACCGACTCCGAAGAATACCGCGACGGCTTTCAACAAAGCCTGATCGACGGTTCCGTCAGCAAGACCATCCTGGGGGAAACACTGCCGGTGCGTGATTTCCCGATTTCACGTACCGATGAGCTGGGAATTTTTATCCAGGACGAAATCAGCCTGGACGACGGACGCTGGGAGATCGTGCCGGCGATCCGCTATGACCGATATGAGCTCGATCCGCGTCCGGATGAAATTTACCTGGAGGCCAATCCCAATACAGAAGTTGTTTCAGTCAGCGAAGATGAATTCAGCCCACGTTTAGGTGCGCTTTTCCATGTCAATGATGAATGGGGCATATACGCACAGTATGTTAATGGCTTCAGGGCACCACCTTTTGAAGACGCGAATATCGGTCTGGAAATCCCCCTGTTTAACATCCGTGCAATCCCGAACCCGGACTTGAAGTCTGAAACCTCGCAGGGATTTGAGACCGGCTTCAGATACATTACAAACAGTACCCGCCTGACACTGGCCGTATTTGACACCGAATACGATGACTTTATAGAAACCAAGGCCATTGTCGGCATTGATCCGGAAACAGGCACCATCCTGTTCCAGTCACGCAACATCGACCAGGCCCGTATATACGGTCTCGATTTGAGACTGGAGCAAAACCTGGCCGGCTGGAGCCAGGCACTGGAAAACTGGTCACTTTCCGGGGCTGCCTATTGGTCGCGGGGTGAAAATCGTGAAACCGGTGAACCGCTTAACAGCGTATCTCCACCACAGATGGTGCTCGGGGTTTCATGGGCATCCGGCGACGGCAGTCTTGATGTCAACCTGACCGGCACCTTCACCGCCGCCCAGGACCGCATTGATGAAACCGCCGGTGAACTTTTTCATACACCATCGTGGGCAACCGCTGATATGACAGCAGGCTGGCGAATTAACGAACATTTCGACCTGCGTGCTGGAATTTATAACCTGACGGATGAACGGTACTGGCGCTGGTCAGATGTCAGCTTATTCAAACCCGGCAACCCGATGCTGGAACTGCTTACCCGCCCTGGCAGGAATTATTCCGTTTCAGCACGACTTCAATTTTGATTCACATCACATTTCTTATTGACTCAGATCAATTACCCAAGTCGTAAGGCCGTTTAGAGTCTAACATGGGTTTGTATGGGTCTAAATAATAAGGAATTACATAATGAAGAAATTGGGTTTGTTTGTTTTATCGTTATGTTTTGCTTTTGCTGCAACAGCGATTGCTGCAAAAACAAAAGATGACGCAGTTCATTCAGCTGAAGTGGCTTCAGCCAACGCAGCAACATTTGATCAGCGTATTAGCAACGGTGAAAAACTGTTTGTTGCCAATTGTGCCGCTTGCCACCAAGTCAATGGTCAAGGTCTGCCCGGCGCATTTCCACCGCTCGCCAGCTCTGACTATATAGCGTCTGACCCCATGAAAGCCGTGCATACCATCCTTAATGGTCTGTCTGGACCAATCACGGTTAATGGCAAGGATTACAACGCCGTTATGCCCAATCTTTCCTACATCAGTGATACCGATGTAGCCGATATCGTGACCTATGTTATCAATTCATTCGGTAATAAAGGTGGTGAAATCAATGCCGCACAAGTAGCTGCGGCACGCGGTGGAAAAAAGGTAACCGGCCCCTCTGACCACCCTGTTTCAGCTAGCACAGAAATGGCCTACAAAGCTGCACCATCAGCAATTTCCGCCGAAGACACCAAAAGGTTTATCGATTCAGAAGGCCCGAATATTACCCGGGCCGAGTTCGATACGGCTACCGAAATTTTCTTCCAGCGCTGTGCAGGTTGCCACGGTGTATTACGCAAAGGTGCAACCGGCAAACCTCTGACCACGGACATTACACGTGGAAAAGGTACCGATTACCTGAAAGCCCTGATCACTTATGGTTCAGCCGGCGGCATGCCCAACTGGGGCACTTCCGGTGACCTGACTGAAGCGCAGATCGATATCATGGCGAGGTTTCTGCAACACGAGCCACCAGCACCTCCAGAATGGGGCATGCCAAAAACGGCCAATAGCTGGAAGCTGCTGGTTAAACCTGAAGACCGTCCAACCAAACCACAGCATGATCTTAATATTGATAACTTCTTTGCAATCACGCTTCGTGATTCCGGCCAGGTAGCCATTATTGATGGCGATACCAAGGAAACCGTCACCATTATCAAGACCGGTTACGCTGTCCATATCTCCCGGCCATCCGCGTCTGGCCGCTACGTTTTCACCATCGGCCGTGACGCAAAAATCGACATGATCGATTTGTGGATGAATCCTCCCCAACGCGTTGCTGAAATCAAGGTCGGTCTTGAAGCCCGTTCCGTTGAATCTTCCAAATATAAGGGTTATGAAGACAAGTATGTGATAGCCGGTTCTTACTGGCCGCCGCAATACACGATCATGGATGGCGATACACTGGAACCACTTAAAATCGTTTCCACACGTGGCATGACGGTAGACACACAGGAATATCACCCTGAACCACGCGTTGCCGCCATTGTGGCATCACACGAGCACCCTGAGTTCATCGTCAACGTCAAAGAAACCGGCAAGATTCTACTGGTGAACTTCGAAGATGTAGATAATCTCAGTGTTACAACCATTGGCGCTGCCCGCTATCTGCATGATGGTGGCTGGGACGCAACCCACCGTTACTTCCTGACTGCGGCCAACCAATCCAACAAGATTGCCGTGATCGACTCCAAGGAACGGAAACTCGTTGCTCTCACGGATGTAACTAAGATCCCTCATCCGGGTCGTGGCGCCAACCTTATTGATCCACAATTTGGTCCGGTCTGGGTCACCAGTGCATTGGGTAACGAGAATGTCACGTTCATCGGTACAGATCCTGAGAATCATCCCCTGCTGGCCTGGACGGTGGTCCGCACCCTGCCTGGTATGGGTGGTGGCTCCCTGTTCGTCAAGTCTCACCCGAGCTCAAGGAACCTTTGGGTAGATGCGCCTCTGAACCCGGACACCAAATTCTCACAAGCCATTGCCGTCTATGACATCGACAACCTCGATGCCGGTTTTGAAGTACTGCCAATTGCCGAATGGGCGGACGTGGGTGAAGGACCAAAACGTGTCGTACAGCCTGAATACAACAAAGCAGGCGACGAAGTCTGGTTCTCGGTCTGGAATGGTCTCGAGCAGGAATCAGCCATCGTGGTTGTTGACGACAAGACCCGTAAACTCAAAACCGTTATCAAGGGCCCTGAATTCGTAACGCCTACGGGCAAATTCAACATCTATAACACGGTTCACGATATCTACTGAGCAACAAGTGACTGGCTGCGGTATCCCGCAGCCAGTCATTAGAAAAATAGATTCTGTCAGTCTTTCCACGGGCTGATTTGATTGACCCGGCGCCCCCACGCCGGGTTTTTTTTCTGTCTGAAATCTTGACCTGAATCAGCGTTCTCACCCAACATAATGTTTACTATTAGTCCGGTTGATTGTGAGAATATCCAAATATGTCCGCGTATGGAGATAAAACATGAGTAAAGCTGCGACACCACAAAAATACGTCTACCTGTTTGAAGAAATCGATGCGGTGAAAAAGCACTTTGACGGGGACTGGGAAGCCGTACGCGGATTGCTTGGCGGTAAAGGCGCCAACTTATTCGATGCCACAAACCTTGGCATACCGGTACCGCCCGGGTTTACCGTAACCACGCAGGGCTGTAATGACTATCTCAGCGGCAAAGAAAAGTTCCCGACCGGGCTGTGGGAACAGGTACTTGAATCCGTAACCGCGCTGGAGGAACTTACCGGGAAGCGTTTCGGGGATACGGACAACCCGCTATTGGTCTCTTGTCGTTCCGGTGCAAAATTTTCAATGCCCGGCATGATGGATACCATCCTCAACATCGGCATGAATGATGAAACAGCAGCTAAACTGGCAAAACTCACCTCCCAGCCGCGTTTTGCCTACGATCTGTATAGACGCCTGGTACAGATGTTTGGCACCGTGGTGATGGGCGTACCTGATGACGTTTTCGAAGCGGTGATCACGGCGCAACGACGTGAGTCACGGGTATTGGTTGACACCGACCTGGATGCAAAAGCATGGAAGGCCGTCACCCGGAGATTCAAGGAGATCACCCTCACCTATACCGGCAAGGAATTCCCGACCGACCCCTTTGAGCAACTAAAACAGGCCACCGAGGCCGTGTTTAAGTCCTGGAATGGCAAGCGCGCCAACGACTACCGAAACGCCGCAGGTATCGCCCATGACCTGGGCACTGCGGTCAATATCCAAACCATGGTGTTCGGTAATATTGGCGACGATTCAGCTACTGGTGTTTTCATGTCACGCAATGCCACCACCGGTGCACCGGCGCTTGAAGGCGACTACCTGATCAATGCGCAGGGGGAAGACGTGGTTTCCGGTACACGGAAAACCCTACCCATCCGGCAACTGGCCAGTGATATGCCCAGGATGCACAAGGAACTCAAGCAGATTTCGCAACGCCTGGAAAAACACTATCGCAATATGCAGGATATGGAATTCACCATTGAACAAGGGAAACTCTGGTTGCTGCAAACACGCGATGGCAAACGTACGGCACAAGCTGAAGTACGTATCGCCGTTGACATGGTCAATGAAGGCCTGATTACAATCAAGGAAGCCGTCTCCCGGGTACAGCCTGAACAGGTGGATTTCTTCCTGCATCCACAATTGGATCCCAGCGCACTCAAAAATGTAAAACCCATAGCCAAGGGCCTTAATGTTTCACCCGGTGCCGCTGTGGGTATCATCGCTTTCGAGCCTGGTCTGGCCGAGCGCTGGGCAAAAGAGGAAGGCAAGGATGTCATCCTGGTCAGGCCCGAAACAAGACCGGACGATGTACATGGCATGCTGGCAGCAAATGGCGTTGTCACCAGTAAAGGCGGCCGTACCAGTCACGCAGCATTGGTGGCACGGCAATTTGGCAAACCCGCCGTGGTCGGTGTCAGCGAGATTGAAATCGATCTCGACAACCACCTGATGCAGATAGGTGATGACCTGATCATCAAGGAAGGCGAATCCCTGTCCATCGATGGTAATACCGGCCTGATATATCGCACCGAGTTACCCACCCAGATACCGGATTTCAACGATCCGTACCTGCTCAAGATACTTTCATGGGCGGATGACATCCGGGTACTTGGTGTGCGCGCGAACTCGGATTACCCCGAAGATGCGCGGCGCGCCCGGCAGTATGGCGCCAGGGGTATTGGCCTGTGTCGTACGGAACATATGTTCTTTGAAGAGGACCGTCTGCCGATCATGCAAAAAATGATCATCGCCAACACCCTCGCCGAACGTAATGAAGCCATGATCAGGTTGATGCCCATGCAGCGCTCGGATTTCGAGGGCCTGTTCCGCGCCATGGATGGCTACCCCGTCATCATCCGCCTTCTGGATCCGCCATTACATGAGTTTCTGCCTTCGGCACAGAATCTGATGCTGGAACTGACTGACCTCAAGCTACGTATTCAACACCTGGCCGATCTCAAGGAACTCGATCAGGCACTGGAGGAAATCAAGGAAAAAACTGCATTACTGCAACGTGTTGAGGTATTGCAGGAATCTAACCCGATGCTGGGTACGCGTGGCGTACGCCTGGGGATAACCATGCCCGGTTTGTACAAGATGCAGGTCCAGGCGATTTTTGAAGCGGCATGCCGTTGTGCAGCCGATGGCGTCGATGTGCGACCCGAGGTGATGATACCGCTGGTCTCACATAAAGCCGAATTCAACTTTATACGCCAAGAACTGGAGGATAAAGCCCGTAGAGTTATGGACGAACAAGGGGCAGAAATACCCTACCTGATCGGCACAATGATCGAAATTCCACGGGCTGCACTTACCGCAGGTGATATCGCAAAAACTGCAGAATTCTTCTCTTTCGGCACCAATGACCTGACCCAAACAACCTTTGGTATATCACGCGATGACGCCGAAACGGGCTTCCTGGTGGACTATCTTCAATCCGGCCTGCTCAAGGAAAATCCGTTTACCAGCATCGATGCCGATGGTGTCGGTCGCCTGATGGAAATAGCGATCAAACAAGGACGGGAAACGCGCAAAGATCTGGAAATTGGCGTTTGCGGCGAACACGGCGGCGACCCCCGGAGCATCCACCTGTGTCATAAACTGGGTGTCGACTATGTTTCCTGTTCACCGTTCAGAATTCCGGTTGCCAGGTTGGCAGCGGCCCATGCGGCACTGGGTATAGAAGATAACTGAGTTCCAGCAGCGGCATTTAGCGGTACCCAGCGGTAGTGGGGTGTTAACCTGTGCCGGCACCTTTCATGGTTTTTTGGGAATGCGCTGATGAAATTTGGAATTGACCGTTTACTGGAAGAACCTGCGCTGCGTAAACCGCTGCAAGCCCGTCGGGTTGCGCTGCTGGCCCACCCTGCTTCGGTTACCCGAAACCTGGTGCACTCCATGGATGCACTGCTTGAGCTGGATGATATCAACCTGACCGCTGCCTTTGGACCACAGCACGGTTTACGCGGCGATAAACAGGACAACATGGTGGAATCGGAGGACTTCCGGGACCCGGTTCACGGCATTCCGGTCTTCAGTCTTTATGGCGAGGTACGCCGCCCAACCAGTGAGATGATGGAGCATTTCGACGTGCTGCTGGTGGATCTGCAGGACCTTGGCTGTCGTATTTACACCTTTATCACGACGCTGAGATATCTGCTGGAAGCAGCGGCCATGTACAAAAAGCGGGTGATTGTGCTGGACAGGCCCAACCCTGCCGGCCGTCCCCGTGGAAGGGTTAATCCTGCACCCCGGCTGGGAAAGCTTTGTCGGTGCAGGACCCGATGCCGATGCGGCACGGGTTGACGATGGGTGAGATGGGCCACTGGTTTATCAGTGCCCTGAAGCTGGACGTGGAATACGACGTGGTCACGATGGATGGATGGCAGCCCAATGCCGCTCCGGGCTACGGCTGGCCGTTGCATGAGCGCAGCTGGATCAACCCCAGCCCGAATGCACAGAACCTGTCGATGGCGCGCTGCTATGCCGGAACCGTGATGCTGGAGGGTACAACGCTCTCCGAAGGTCGGGGCACCACTCGCCCACTGGAACTGTTTGGCGCTCCCGGATATTGATGCCCGCAAACTGATCACAGCCATGGAGTCTATTGCGCCCCAATGGATGCAAGGGCTGCCGTCTGCGCGAGTGCTGGTTTGAACCGACTTTTCATAAACACACGCCAGCTCTGTGCCGGGATACAAATTCATGTTGAAGATGCCGGCTACGATCACCAGGCGTTTCGTCCCTGGCGGCTCATGGCGCTGGCTTTCAAGGCACTGCGCCGGATCAGTCCCGACTACGATCTGTGGCGTGATTTTCCTTATGAGTACGAACACGACCAGCTGGCCATCGACCTGATCAACGGCAGCGACCTGTTGCGCCTTTGGGTGGATGACAACAACGCCACCCCGGCAGACCTGGAGGCGCTGGCCGTTCCGGATGAGAGACTTTGGCAGGACGAATGCTCTGCTGTTCTGGCTTATCCTGAACAAGCGTGAATTACGCCCCGCACAGCAATGCGGGGCGAAACCTTAATCAGAAGCAACCGCCAGTTCAAGCTTGACCCATTCGCCGTCTTCGGACTCCACTTCCTTTGACTCCGCTATGACAACCCGGTTTTCATCAAACTGGCCGCTGGCCAGGAACGCTGTCCTGATAACCCCCGCGCGCGCAGTTGCCAGGTCTGCGAGATCCTGGTCGCTGATGACTTCAGATTCCAGCAGGCGATTCCACATATCAGTCGCGTAGGCGAGTTCATCAAGTGCCGGCTTGCCTTCAGGATCACCGGCAGGCGGAACCGTGTGCGTTAGCTTGAGACTTTCCGGCGGAATATTCGGGAACCGCTCAGTAAACAGTAGCTCTACCACCGCACGGATTTCGACATCCAGCATCATGGCGTTTTCATCCCTGTCATCCAGTCCCTCACCCAAACGTTCATTGGCAACATCGCGTAAGCGTATAAACTTCAGTGCCGGAACATCGATGTTTGGATCGAAAACTCCGCTGATCTCAACCGCCAGTTCCGGGCGCTGTTGCAGTGCTTGTTCCAGTTGAACAACTTTTTCCAGTTCCGGTGGTGTCAGGTCAGAGCGGCCGGCCAGAAACTCGAACTGTCCGAGATCTTCCGAATCAATGCCAATCAGTTTACCCAGCAGCCTGAAGGGTGCGGATACTATTTTGGTGATCATGCCCGATATTGCCTGCCAGATAACGCCGCCGATTTTGAACTCAGGATCATTGATGTCGCCTTCAACAGGCAAGTCAATTTTTATAATGCCATCGGCATCTTTGAGTAAGCCCACAGCCAGGCCCAGAGGTAAACTCGCCGCATCCGGGTGGTCTACTTTTTCACCCAGCACAAGGTCGCTAATGACAACATTGTTCTCGCCATGCAACTGGCCTTCTTCAATCCTGTAAACAAGACCCAGATCCATTTTGCCTTCATCGATTTCACGGCCTGCAAACTGAACGGTATAGGGCGACAGGCTGGACATCAAAAGATTACGGAACTCAACCGTGACGTCCGTATGGTGGACCGGATCAAGCATATTCATGCTGCCGTCGATTCTCGCCAGACCATATTCATCGACCTGCCCTTCCAGCCTGATATTGGCCGGCGCATTGCTATTGGTGGCAATGGTCGAAATGGTGCCATCCAGGTTTGCAATATTGGTTGCGAATGGTAGCGGCAGTGAGAAATCGGCAAAATCCATTGAGCTATTTTTTACACTGATGCCACCAATGATGATCTCCATGGGTTCTGCACCGTTCTCGGCATCAACATCCGCAGCCTTCTCGATAAGCAGCGCTGCCACGTTAGTCGTCATGTCCTCATGAATGACAAAACGCCCGAATGCCTGCTCGAAAACCAACTGCGAAATGTGCAAGCCGTCAGAATCCAGATCAAAATGATCTATATTGAGTTTGTCCCAGCCAAGTAGCCGTTCATCATGCAGGGTGTCATTGATCTCAAGTGCGGGGATCTGGATGGTGCCACCAGCGGTGAAATTACTACCAGTATCCACCGCCAGCTCAATGTCGCTGTCCAGCACGCCACTTTCAAGCTCAATGTGGGCATATTGCTGAACGTAGGGCTGGCCGAGCGTCAGGGGTATGTCACGTGTGCCAGCAGTTCCGGACATTGAAAACTCAGGGAATAAACCAACGCTGCCACTCAGCTTGAAACTTCCGCCCTCTGCCAGTTTGCCACTAACATCCAATGGCATCAGCACATTATCTTTGTTACTGATTTCAGAAAGCTTGACCTGCAAATCCTTAATGCCAACAGCAGCGGCCGGATTAATGCTCCGGTCGGCAAGTGCCAGCTTGCCCTTTTCCAGGGTAAATTCATCGATACCCAATAACCAGGCTGAATTTCCACTATCGCTATCACCGGAACCAGACCCTTCATCACCCTCCGGTATCAAATCCATCACGCTGATACTGCCATTTTCATTCACCCAGGCCGTAATCTGCGGGTTTATAACACCAAGGCTGCTGAAGTGCAGGCTTTGCTCCGGGTAGCGCAACTTGCCGCCAGCCAGTGAAATTTTCGAAATATCGACGAAGTCCGTTGCCGGTGTCAGGCCGTTGACCAAAAGGCCATCAACTTCAATTTCAAGCTCATCAATATTGACATCGAGTTGACCATCACCGTCCAAATGCAGGCGGTACTGAAAACGACTGGATAACTTTGCACTGAAAGATTCCAGTGGCAGCATAGCCTTAAGGTAGGCAATTGCCGGATCCAGGTGTAAACCTTGCAGAACAAGCTCACCTTCCGAATCCAATGGCGCCAGTGTCAGGCTGCCGCTCCACTTCAAACTGGCATCATTGGGCAAGCGGATGGTCACAGACTGCTTGCCATGACGATCCGGTAGCGTATTCAGCTCCTGGATTGAAATATTAATTGGAGATAACTTTGTTTCAACCGCTGTACCAGGCACATTGTCCTTCACGTCGACATGGCCTTCGTTCAGACTCAGGTTCTGGATTAACAGGCGCGGTGCGCCATCCTCCTCATCACCTTTTTCATCATCCGGTTCAGCCGGGAAGCTGGTCGCAAAATCTGCCAACAGATTATCAAGCCGCGAGTCACCTGTCTTAAAGCGTTCAAAATAGAAATAAGGACCCGCAAGCCGGATCTCCCTAAACGTCCATGCCCAGTTAAACAGACTGGACAGCTGGAAATTGACAAAAAACTCGTCAAACGCCGCCAACTTGACATCATCTTTATCATTTACCTGAAACCCCTGTATTTTGAGGCTCAACACATAGGGATTGACTTCAACTTTCGCGATCTGCGCGACCCGGCCAAGATCATCCCGAAACAGGCCAACGACACTATTCTTGATAATCAACGGGGTGGCAAAAAAACCCAGCAAGGTATAAAGCAGCACCATCACAATGGCCCAAAATCGTTTTCGGCGAGGGTTAAGCCAACGTGTTTTGATTAACTCACCCAGGGAACTGCCCGTCTCAATGGAAGCTTGATTCATAGTCGTCATACTTATGGAAAATTGAAAGGAAAGACTTTTAAGATTATCACGAAAAGCATCACCAAAATAACCGGACTGGCGCAATCATGTAAAAATATTACAGGATTCACTAATTACGCTGGAAGGGGTACGACAACTGACGATAAATACGGATCACTTTAGTTCCGTTTCCGAAACAAAAGTCTTGGATTTTCCACAAAATCGATTTTTATTTCCTATACTTTCAGGAACAACTGATAAATACGTTGCATCAGCGTAAAAAAAAACCAAGCGGGAGACTCTATGAGCATTCGTCAAATTAAAATAATTTTTGTAGCGGTCATTGCACTACTCTGTCTTGTCTATGCCGGTCAGAACGTTGCGAACATTGAAGCGGCTTACCAGTCGTTTGCATACGTTTTGGGGAATGTCGATCACACCGTTTACGCGTCTTCATTCATACCCTCTATAACCAACCCTGCCCTTATATGGGTTGCACTGGTGATCGTTGTCGGTAGTGAATTCCTGGCGGGGTTGCTAGCAGCAGGAGGGGCTTTGAATATGTGGTCTGCCAGAAACGCGCCAGCCAAAGAATTCAATCAATCCAAGAAGTATGCATTGCTGGGCAGCGCCTTGGGAGTAGTAATCTGGCTGGGCTTTTTCGGTGTCGGTGGCGGGGCAGCTTTCCAGATGTGGCAAACCGCCATCGGCGCAGCCTCACTGGAGGCAGCTTTCCAATTTTCTACTTCATGCGCAATTGTATTCATCATCGTCAGTATGGCGGATGAGTGAGCAACACTGACACTTAATGTTGGTGCCACTGCAAGGACATGGGAAATTTTTTCCGGGCCTAAATAGAAAGGCCGCCAGGTTTGGCGGCCTTTCCATCAGACAAAATATCGCCTATTCAATTTTTACTGATTCCCATAAAGAGCCATCTCCGCAATCAAGGTCGTCTTCATATTTATCATCAATTTTCTCGGCCTCGGAACCGGCATAATTATCCATAAACGCGCCCCATTCTGCGAACGAAGGTGCAGTCAAAATTATCAGGAAGTCGACTTCACCAGCCTTGGCTGCTACCGGGAAATTTAAACGAAGATGCAGATTTTCGCCACCTTTGACTCCTTTGACAGCTTTAAGCCACTCCGCTGAAATTGCTTCCACTTGTTCATCGCTCGTTTCCTCGTCCTGTTCACAGGTCAGTATATGCACCGCTTCGTCCGACCAGGCCGGTCCGGCAACCATCATAAGCATGGAAGCAAACATCAATAGCATTAATTTGTTCATCACGTCGTCCTTCTCTTTTTAACTGGGTCAACGAGTATACGATACTCGCAATAGTACTGACAACATGTCAGTTTTAAAGGCCGTCAGAACGACGGGCTTTAGTCGCTTCAATCCGGTTTTTGCTTTATCAGCATGCGCGAAGTCTTTTCAGGCAGCCAGCTTCTGGCATAGACCTTTTTCGCAAGATCAGGATCGACATGGGGTTCAATCAATTTGTCATATGCCAATGCAATCAACTCGAACTCCTCTTCGCAAATGTCCACCCGATACTGCATTAACCCACCCCAGACAACAACATCCTCGAACAACTCCGGATCGGCGCCATATGCCATGCACAACAGATTGAACCTTCGCTGCTCTGAAGTGCTGTGTTCATCGGCATATTCTTCCATTGAAGGCGGGTCAGTATCCTCCACCTCCTTTATGTATGCATAGACAGCGCCCATGATCAAGCGGCGCGCTTCTTCCGGGTCAAGTTGAAGGTATATATAAGCGGAAACCTGATCGGCTGCATCTTCCTCGCGCCCGAGCACCGGAATATCGAGGTAATCAAACAGGGCATGGGCGAATTCATGCAGAATGGTGTCCATAAAGGGCCCGATAAAAGTATCGAGCGGCTCTATTCCAGCCACCGTGGTTTTCGCCGGTATACTGTTCCACAATTCATCAATATATTCATAGCAGATCGTTATCGTGCCATCCCAATACATGGCATCCGCCTCTCCGTCACACTCATCCAACAGGATTTCCAAAGTCCACGGAAGCCGGAAAGGGCTGAGAAATTCCTGCAGGTTTTCAAGCGTGTGGCGATCCTCATTCAGTAGTTCGTATATATGCTGAAATGCCGGATTCGTTGGGCGTGCATAGTTGACGCTAACCCGGTTGGCCTTCGCTGGCGGCACGACATATTCAACGTTATCCTGCCTGGTTTTCTCTGCGCTACAAGCTGTCATTGCCACTGCGGTGATAACAATCATTGCGCAGACAATTACAGTGAAATTATTTTTCATCACTGCTCTTTATTTTAATAAAAGGTTTGATGGAGATAGTTCTCTTCAGAACTCGTTCGGGAACACATCTTCCAGCAAATCGGCTATTCGCTCACCAGATTCCGATTCTACATAATCATAGATTATGGGCAGGAAGTCGCTGATTATTTCAGGATCCAGGTTGAGCTCCTCAAAGCTGGCCGCCAGACCGGCCAGGCCGCCCCTTGAGCTATCGAAATCTCTGAGATTGCCACTGATTCTGCCAAACCTGGAGTCTCGATCGATTTCCGGTGCTGCGTCCAAAAGGCTGTCCATTTCCGGAACAGCATCTACGAGATCGTCAAAGTCATAATCATCAAGCTGGTCTTCTGCATACTCAAAAATGGCGCCTGCGCCCCCCTGGGCTTTCGTTAAGGAAATGTCCAGTTTGTCAGCGATCCGGGAAGCCAGGCCATCATCCTGGGCGGTTGTCTGAAATGAGAGAAGAAGCAGCAAAATAACCGCTCCACGAATCCAGGATAGTTTAGTCATAATGAGTTCTCCTTTAATGTGATTACACCCTGATTATAATACACAGGCAGCAATAACCGAACCTGACCCGAGCGCTACAACCACCCCGAAAAGCCCCGGTCCACCCTGGTCACGGAGCGAGGCTCGGTACCAGCTTAATAATAAGCTCTGATCCGGCAAGTTGAATGACATAAATTTCAAGAGTGTGCCAGCCGATGAAGTGCAGGGCTCCAGCGAAGGGTTGCGGTGGCTGGACGCGACTCGGGCCACGTATGAACAAACAAAGGCCAATGGACAAAAAGCCGATGCTGATAGTGACGGTGACTAACTGGACCTGTGAAAACAAAAATACCAGTTGTTCCTGCCAGACGTACACGGCCGCGGCGACTATGCAGGCCAGTAACCGCATCAGGCCCACATACGGTACCACTGAAGGGAAAGACATCTCCGGGTATTGGGCTGTACCGCCAACGCCGGTAGCCTTTCTGCCATCGACGTACATGCGTTGGCATAAACCGAACAGGGCCCACAGCCACCCCTCCGCACCGTAATCGACAATGTTTGCGGCTACTGGCAGCATCGCGAAAAGCACGCAAACCAGAATGACGAAAGCAACCCAGCCATAATGTTGTAACAGGGTTTTCACATGGGGACGTGCAATGCGAATGAGCACCATGCTGAAAAGAATGTTCGGCGCCATCCAGGTCCAGTAGTTGTTCCAGCTGTCGAGCAGGGTCAGAATGACGCCAAGCCAGATCCAGCGAAGAGGGATAGTCCGGGACTGCGCGTAACCCATAAGGAAAAAGAACACAGGGGCCGCCATGCGCCCGAAAACACTCCACCAGTCCGGGTCGTCCATAAAGAAATAACCGAAGTGGCCAACCGCAACCATGGCGATTGCGGCGGTTTTCAGCCAGTCGGCGTTATCAACGACGGGAGCTGTGCCCGTCGAACGCGTGGCAACCGGCATATCCAGGCTCACGAGAAAATCCCGGGCATCTGCATCAGGCGAGACTGCGGATGACAAGAGCGACGCAACTGTCAGTTCCCTCGATCACGTGGGAACTGAATTGCTCTGGCCCGCCATGATCGGGGGGCACATGAACGACACGCAAATCCGGGTCCAACTCAAACTCAAACGCATCGAGGCCAAAGGGCAATCCCTCCCCTATTGATTTCAGCGCCGCTTCCTTTAGGCTCCAGAATTGAAGGAAAGTCCGCTGGCGTTCCAGGCCGCCTGCCCTCTCAACAGCCCCCGCCTCGGCCGCCGAAAAAAACTGTTGGGCGAGTTCAGTAGTCTCCAGATCCTTCGTTTGGTCTTCGAGGTCGATACCAACCGCATGTGTCGATGACCATGCTCCGATAAAACCAAGCCGGCTGGAAGAAAAACTAAACCAGAAACCCGGCAACTCGCCAAGCCAGGGCCGCCCTTTCTCCGTTTCTTTGAAAGTGACCTGCGATAAGGGCAGCGACGATCCGAGTGTGATAGCACCACAGAACCTGCGAAATGCCCGGCGTTGTATAAACAAGGCCTTGTCGTTTTGTGTTGCAAAGCGGTCGGCCTTTTGAAGTTCGGTATCTGACAGAACCGTCGCGCAACGTTTTGTCACCTCCGGATCGTGCGAAACCAGTGCGTATAACAATTGAGTGGCATAACATGCTGATGTCGGGGTCAAATCGTGCGAACTCGCAACGAAATAGTCATTGATCCAATCGCTATAGTTTCTGGTCATCTGCGGCCATCCTCAGGCTCTGCGGGGCTGCCCTCGTAAGTGCCAGTGGGCAGGTACATCTCCTTCAGGACCAGGCTCAATGGCAGCAACGTTGTTTCAGGCTCGATCACCGCGCCGCCCATGACCGTGGCGCCGAAGTTGACCGCACCGCCATCGGCCACTTTGGCCAGCTTCACTTTCAGCAGCATATTCTCGAAGGTGTGATACTGCAGAAAGCCATTAACGATGCAATCGTCGCCGAAGCTCACGGCGTTCCAATCCGAAGCCTGCATGGGCGCGGCCAGAATGGTCCGTTTGCCAATCTGACACCCCATCCAGCGCAGCACAATATTTGAAAGCACCGTCCCGGCAGATAACGCCAGGGGTCTTTGACACCAGGCGAAGAAGCAGTCCTGTGCGAAAAAATAGCTGAAGTGCCGCCAGGACCAGAACGGTGTCGAGTGCGCAGAACCCCATTTGCTGCCGACCAGGAGCTTCTTAATCGCAACGCTAGTGACTACCAGCATGAACTCTGAGAGAAACAAAGCAATAAATGCGCTGACTACCACGTGTCCACCCAGGCGCAGCAGGCTGGTGTAAAGAAGCACAAAGACGATGATATTGGGTATGCGCAGAACCCCGATACTGAATATGTCATTCAGGAAGACACGCGCCAGAAAAAGAGACAGACCAGGTAGTTTCTGGGTTTCATTCTCCGTTTCGAAGTCCGCGCTCGCAAACTTTATTGGCGGGTTTCCCGCCACCGTGATAGGTTCACCGAGCCGCGACCGCATCTGCCGCCGGAACTGTATGTCATTGCCCAAAGTGGAGACACCCAGCAGGAAGTTGGATGGGTATTGCCCGTATTCGGCAACGCAGTTGTTACCGCTGAAGAAATTTCGGGGCATGTCAAGCTGGCGAAGCTTGATGTGCTCGGCGCCATAATCAAGCATATTGGTGAAACTGCCATTGGACCAGAACACCTGGGAGTCGGCACTGGCAAGCTCCGGGACGAGATTGAACATAACATCGCATTCCGAAGCACCTAAACGCGGGAAGCGCATACCTGCCAGTGCACGCAGGTATTGCCCGGTGATGGTCCAGGTCCACTGGTGCTGGATTTGATTCATTTTCTTTAGGCGATACAGAAGCAGATAGCCCTTGAATCCGCGCGATGAATACAGTCCGGGTGAAGCGGGTGTGTAGCGAAGAAAAAGGCACACCAGCACCGAAATCAGCACGATGGTCACCCAGGTGGTGACAAAGGTGTACAAGCCCATATGCCAGACGATCTCGGGCAGCGGCGTCACCTTGAAGTACTCACTGGCGATTACTGTTTCCCTGACGGGTATAAAAGTGACGGCAAACCATGTAACCGTAGCTGTGGGCACTACTATGAGCCAGAATTCGAGGAACACCTGCATGAGAATGTTAAGAACTTCCATCAGCCAGGCCGGGCGCATGGAAGCGCAGCTACTCGCAGTGCGCTTCAGTTCGGTGCAACGGCCACTGAAGCGTGCCGGGGCACCCTCCCACATCTCATCCGAACCTACATCGTCAAGTATTGGCGTAAACGGGTTGATTACTGAGCCGCTGCCTACGGTCACACCGCTGGCAATGGCGGCGCGCATCCCGACCTTGCAACCGCTTTCGAGATGAACAGGGCCAATATGCAGATCCTGTCCCGACCATCTCGACATATGGATATAGGCGCCGGTCTGTATGGCAACATCATCACCGGTAGAGAATAGATCCAATGGCCCGGAGAATTCCACATCATGTGCACACTGGAGGTTGTTACCCACGGTTGCGCCCAGCCGCCGTAAAACATATGCCATAAGGGGCGCGCTACGAAACATGGCGCCCAGCGGGAGGATCACAGCTTGTTCCAGCCGCCCGATACACCAGACCCGCAGGTGCATTCTGCTCCATTTGGGATATACACCCGGCGTCACATTATTTTTATATATGTGCCCACCCATGAAGAGCTTGATAACCATCACCCAGAGCAGACCACCGAAGGGTAAAGCAAGGGCAACCAGAAACATCAGGGAGCCGACGCCAATGAAGCCCCATATACTGGCGGTCATAAAGAACTCGCCGATTTCTGCGAAGGCTATCAATCCCAGGAAGCCTGTCAAAGGAGGCGCGAACAATAACAACAGAAACAAGACCTGTAATGTTGTGAAAAAACCTACAGAGAGCACCTTTGCCGCAGCTTCATCGCGCCCGGTGCTGTTCTGTCCGGATTTCATCGCGGATACAGGAGTCCCGGTAACCTGCTGGAGTTGTCTTGACCGATTGGCTACCTTTCGTGCGGTATCACAATCGCTAAGCAGTGCCCTCACCGGCACCACCCATCCTGCTGCCTGCAAGCGCTGCGCCAGCCGCGCGATGATGATCGAATGACCGCCATGGTAGGCAAATTCATCATCCCAACCCAAGTGGGTCTCGAAAACCTCTCTGCAGATCGCCAGCACTTCCTCGCAGCCCGGTTCCACGCTTGTATCGGTTTCCGGCACGATGGCTTTGTCATCCTCCACTTTTAGCTGGGTGTTTGTCTGCAAATGTGACAGCCTGGGCAAGTGCTCGCGGTCTATCTTCCCGGAAACAGGCTTCATGATGAATTTCTCAACCAGGAAGATCCTTGTCGGAACCGATGGCTCTGGAAGCTGCCTGGCCAGGGTCGCCGTGGTCCGGGCCGCCCACTCCGCCGGTGCGGGAGCGACCACGGAGATATCAGCCTCTGAGATTGACGGTGCTGTGATAAAGGCAACCAACTCCTCGTTTTGATAGTCCAGTACCGCGGACTCGATCTCCCCGAACTGCGTCTGCAGTATGTCTTCAACAGCTTGCGTTTCAACGCGGTGCCCGCGCACCTTAAGCTGCGAGTCAACCCGGCCGAGGAAGTGAACTCGCTGTGTGCTGATGTCTATTTTGCACCTGTCACCGGTGCGATACAGTCGGCCGAATTGAGGGTGTGTTATGAACTTCTCATCGGTTTGCTCCGGTAAATTCCGGTAGCCACGCGCAAGGTGTATTCCACCAATACAGAGCTCTCCGACTTCGCCGTGTGGCAGTGGATTGAGTTGATCGACTTCGAGGATGACATAGGTGACGTTAGCGAAGGGAGAGCCTATGGTGACGGGCTCCCCTGGCCGCAGGCTTTGCCGGCTCGTATCAGTGCTTGCCTCTGTAGGGCCATATGTATTGATGATCTGGCGTCTGCCACGTGTCCAGGGTTCAACCAGTGCACTGGGAAATGCTTCACCCGCCGGCACAATATAACGGCACAGCGGGTAAGGGAGATCCATCTCCGGATTTGGTGTGAGAGTGGTGAGCAGCACCGGCGGACAGAACAACATCGTGACCTCGGCTTCACGCAGGACGGGGAGGAGGTCGGGACCTGAACGGACCTGCTCCTTGGTCAGCATAACCACGGCACAACCTGACACCCAGGCGCTGTACATCTCGGAGATGCTGCCGTCGTAGCCCAGTGACGATGTCAACGAGGTTGCATCCATGCCAGGGGTAAGATCAAAATAATCGGCATAGCTCAAGGCCAGGTTTATGTAGCCTGCATGGGGACTTTCCACGCCCTTGGGCATACCGGTGGTTCCGCTGGTGTAGAAGATTGTTGCGAGGCGTTGGGCAGGGTCATCCAGCCATGGCGGTGGCTCGCCCCGTGGCATGTTTTCGGACAAGCTCAAGACGTCAAGCGTCGGCAGGTCGCGAAAGCTGTCCTGCCCCCGCGTCAGGATAACGACCGGCCGTGCGTCATCGAGCATGTGGCTGATCAGGGCATCCGGCAAGCTGGTGTCGAGAAACATCAAGGTACCGCCAGCCTTGAGAATGCCGAGGTGAGAGGCCACGATTTGCCAGTTGTCCTGCGACATGGCCACGGCAACCACCTGGTCCGGGCCTGTGAGATAGGCAGACAGGGCCGCAGCCACGTCTTCGGCCCGTGCATCAAGCTGAGCATAGGTCAGTGACTCCCCGGTGTGGGGAATCTGTAAAGCGGTGTGATGCGGAAACTTCCTGGCGGTGCGGCTGAAAATATCTGTCAGCCAAAGAGCTCCTTTCTGGTGAGGAACGTTAACAAAGTGCCGGTCGCCAAACGTATCCGTCAGGCTGTACTCACAGGTGTCCACCTGTCCGTGCGGCACTTCTTCTGCCGCCCAGAGATATCGCCTCCACGCTATATACGTCAGTAAAAAGAAGCCAGTAAAGACGGCTACTACAATGGTTAATGCCATGTACTATCTCACATGACCGTTAGTCGAAATATCTCTGCATCGTTCCTGTTCGGCGAATATCCAGGGTGATGCAATGGTACCCGCCGCCCAGCATTTTGGAGTGCCGCAATTTATGCGGGATCACATCAAGGCCATGTTTTTCCAGCAGTTTGATTAATGCTGTCTGGTCACGATCGACTACGACCAGGTTCGGGTTAATGCTGAGAAGGTTCATGTCGATCCACTTGCTGCCGATGCTTTTGGACAGATAGTCGGCGCCAAAACTGTCAGTGTTTTCCATGGGTGGACTGTAAATAACCTCCCATTGTTTGAAAATTTCGGGCAGGGTATCTGCATTGATTCGGCCAGGGCTACACAGAATCAGGCCAGGGCGCAAGGCCACGAAGGTCGAGTCAATATGGCTGCCATAATAAACATCTTTGAGGAAGTGAACCCGAAATTCGTCACCCAGAATGGTCTGCAGCCACTGCCCCCCCAATTCGTTACCCGTGCCACTAACCAGGTAGAGCAAATCCCGCCCCATGCGCAGTACGTTTGCAGCATCAAAGGCTGGTTCGTCGTTACGCGGTGTTGGCTTGTCCATGTCAACATCGAACAACGAGTCCAATAACATGGGTTTCGGGGCGCTGTACCATTTTGCACCCGACCTCAAATAATCAACCATGATCTTACGATAGCTGAATGACTCCTGGGAACGACTGCGCATGACATTGGGTGTTTCTATGATGTGGTCACCAATGACCAGCATGATATCGCGCGGGCAATAATTGTAGTAGCCCTCAGACTCCCAGTTGATGGTGGAAAATTTGGCCTCGTGTGGCCATGTCTCCGGACGCTTGACCGTAACACCTGCTTTTTCCAGGACTTCAACAAATGCATTCAGATCCTCTTCCGTCTCATCAATAATCCATTGCGGGAAAGGGCCTTGGGGAATTTTTTCCAATGGACGGTCGGGATATTCTGTCAACTGGGTACTGAGGTCCGCTGTTGGGAATCTCGCACGCAGCGGATTACCCACAATCACCTCTTCCAGTTGATCCCACTCATTGCAACTCCAAACGACTGACATATTTCTTAAATCCTTAAATTGTTAGGGTATTAAACCGCTAGGGCAAAAATGATTTGACCAGCGTGCCACCACCGTCTTCAGCGAGGGTTTTCATCACGAGGTCCGCAACGGCCAGGTCGAGCACGCCCAGACCGAATGGTGTAAAAATAATCTTGCGACCATCACGTTCGGGCAGATCGGCCTTGCCGATCAGAATATCGCCCAGCGAGCTGTGGACAAAATCAGTATGCCCTTCCTGCTCCGATGCCAGGTGAATTGAAGTTGCGGCCCTGTTCACATGATCGAGGTCGTCAACGATGTTGTGATTGGAAAGAATGATTTCGGCCTCAAGATCACGCAGCGATATATGGAGAATGGTCGCGCCGTCAGAACAGGCATCAAGGTCATCCACATAAGGTGTGATGGCCGTGGTTCCAAAAGCCACCATTTCACATTCGCTTAGCAGCTCTTGCAGGCTTCCCGCCACCTTGAAATCTGCGCCTGGTCTAAGTGCAAGAAGGGCCTCACCAAAAACCCCGGCGCGGGCTGGATCGAGGTCAAACGCAATAAAACGACTAACACCGGGCCAGACGACGGCAAGAAACTGTGCAACCGCGGCATTGATCGGCCCGCAACCGACAAATCCGATTGCCCGGGGCTCGCCTGGAGCGAGTACCTTTGATGCCAGCGCGGCAGATGCTGCGGTGCGTTGCTTGCTGATAATCGAGCCTTCAACAACCGCTTTAGGCCGGCCGGTGACACGATCGTTCAGGATCATGACCGCTGAAGCCCTTTCCATGCCCCTGGCAACATTGTCTGGCATGGATGCAATCCACTTAACACCAGCAAGCTGGTAATCGCCACCAAGATAGGCAGGTAGGCAGATGATCCGGTCTTTGTCACTGTCGGGAAAACGCAGGAAACTGGAGTGAGGCAGTGAACTGGCTCCGCGGGAATGTGATTCATAAGCTTTCTGAACGGCATCCAGAACACTTTCTTCGCGACCTTTCAGGGCAGCTTCCACCTCGGGAGCCCCGATGATCAGTACGTCGTTGCTGGGCATTTCAGGCTTCCTTAACTTTTGCTGACCATTGATGCGTGATGTCGCCGAGATTTTCCCGCACCCACGCATCGGAATAAATTGTGTCGAGATAGCGCTCACCCCGATCGGGTAGCAGGACAACAACGTTAGAACCTTCCGGAATTTCGTTGCTCATCCGCTCAACCGCACTGATGACGCCACCGGATGATCCACCCGCCAGTATTGCTTCTGTCCGTGCCAGGCGTCGGCATCCTACCACGCAGTCAATGTCGTTAACATGCGTTATTTTATACACACCGTCAGTCGGCGTGAGTTGTGGACAAATGGCAGATCCCAGGCCTGGTATCAAACGATCGTGTTTGTGGTTTGAAAAGATCTGGCTACCCAGCGCATCGACCGCAATTACCTTCGTTGGATAGCCATTATCCATCAGGTAATCGAGACAGCCCCGAATGGTGCCACAGGTGGCGGTGGCGATAAAAAGATAATCGAGCATGTGGCCATCCAGGTCGCGCAGGATTTCCTTTACCGTTGAGCGGTAATGTGCCCCGGAATTCTCACCACTCGCATATTGATCGACCCAAAAGCTGTTATCGACCTCTGCGAGGATTTCATTGATACGTTTCAGCTTGGCGGGTAATAGTTCTCCGGTGTCCGGATCAGGATGTTCGATCATCTCAATTTCAGCACCATAGGCATTGAGAATATCGACATTCTGCTGGGTGACTTTTGGATCAATGAGACAACGAAAGCGTAATCCATGATAGGCACATACCTGTGCCAGCCCGATACCGATATTGCCAGAGCTGCCTTCAATGATGAGGGTCTCGGAATTAATCTCACCGGTCTGCAGGGCCCTTTCAATAATGGCGACGCTGGGACGATCCTTGGAGCTACCGCCGGGATTCAGACCTTCCAGTTTCGCGAAGCAGTTGAAATGCGTTAACGCGAATATCTTTTCAAGATGGATCAGTGGCGTTCCACCAATGGCCCCAAGTATTCCGCCGGCTATTTTGAACCCATTGGTTCCACCCTCCGGAACAGACCGCGTCGGATGAAACTCGCGCGGCCATTTCGGTTCCCTGGCGCCGGATGGTCTTTTAAAAGGTACTAAGTCACCAGGTCGGGTCATCAATCAATTTCCTGCATCATCCGTGAGAGATAAAATGACAGCATGTCAGAAATAAACCCCCAACTCAACCCATTAAAGCCGAAGGTACAAACAAGTTAAATTTCAGGTTTGGGTATGTAAGTTGATTTGTAAAGTGTTGACATCCAGATTCGGGTGATCGCCTCTCTCACTGGTTCCGGGTTGCTCCGCGGGTGGCGTCCGAACGCATCAATGACCAGCGAAGCATCAAGCCGGTTGAGGGCGACTGCGACCGGGCGCGCATCAAATTGTGGAATAAGCCCTGCTTCCTGATGTTTTTCAATTTGATCACTGATTACATCGTCAAATTGACACAAAAACTCTGCCCATGCACGTTCGAGCCGTTCATCGGTTGTGGATGCCTCAGCCACTGCCCGCAAAATCGGACCACGTTCATAACAGACATCCACCAGATCAGACAGTGACTGTTGCAGTAATACGGTGGCTTCACCATCACCAATAAACCATGGTTCGGTAGCTGAGTGTACGGCTTCCGCAACCCCTTCTAACAGGGTTTCCATCGGTTCATACAAGTCCTTGAAATACTGATAAAAGGCTGAGCGACCAATACCGGTGATTGACATAAGTTCAGCAACAGTCATGTCCCGAAATGGATGAGCCCAAAGAAACTCTACGGCGCCGTTCAGAATAGCGGTGCGTGTGCGATCCGACTTTCGGGGCTTCAAATTAGCGATGGCATTGACATCGATAAACATGGGTTTTTTGTCTGACATCCAGTCATTATATAATGACGCCATGTCAGAAATACAGAAACAAGGTACCCACTACCCCAGAAATCCTCTCTGCATCAATTGATAGATGTATTTTTTATGGTGATTTGTATAAAGTCTAAAAAAGAGGCCACTCAATGAAAATAGCTGCTGAACAGATCGAACTTAATTGTCCCGAACCCGAAATTTACAATCGATTATTATCACTGGATAACAAGCATATTCTGGAGTTGGGCTGCGGCGCTGCTATCAAAACCCAGAACATTGCGACATCCGGTGCCAATCGTAAGCTTACCGCGTTGGAGGTTGATGAAATTGCTCATCAAAAAAACCTGCAGATTACGGATTTACCCAATGTGACATTTGTTCTCGCCGGTGCACAGGATATCCCACTGGATGATGATTCGGTCAATGTGGTGTTTATGTTCAAGTCGCTGCACCATGTGCCTCCAGAATTGATGGAACCGTCAATGCGGGAAATCAGGCGGGTATTAAAACCCGGTGGCCTTGCCTATATTTCCGAGCCCGTTTTCGCCGGTGAATTTAATGAAATTTTGCGTTTGTTCCATAACGAGAAAATAGTTCGTGAGACCGCTTTTAAAGTGGTAAAAAATGCGGTTGATGAAGGCTTGTTTACCCTGGTTGAGCAAACATTTTTTAATTCACCAACGAGATTTGAAAGTTTCGCTGAATTTGAAAACAGAATAATCAATGCCACCCATAGCGATCACGCACTCGATGAAAAGTTGTATCACCGGGTCAAACAACGTTTCGAGGCACACCTCGGTGATGATGGCGCGCACTTCTGGTCGCCTGTTCGCGTCGATCTCCTGCAAAAACCAACAGGCAATCAGGATGCGTGACCGATGACCTACCCATTCTGGAAGAACAAATCACTGGATGAAATGACAGCCGATGAATGGGAATCACTTTGTGATGGCTGTGCTTTATGCTGCATGCACAAGATTGAGGACGAGGATACCGGTGAGGTTTTTTATACGGATGTTGCCTGTAAATTGCTTGATCTATCGACCTGTCGTTGCTCGGATTATGCAAACCGGGCACAAAAAGTTGCCGACTGTTTGCAGTTGCAACCGGATAGTCTCGAAGCCTTCGAATGGCTGCCCGCCACCTGTGCTTACCGGCGACTGGCAAAAGGGCAGGATTTACCGGATTGGCACCCCCTGATCAGCGGGCGACCTGAATCCGTGCATGAGGCAGGTATATCCATGTTGGGCGAAGCTGTCTCTGAAGATGAGTTTGATGATTTCAACGTGCTTCAATTATTGAGTTAACCCTGTTCGGTTACCCACACCGCCTCAACAACTTCCCTGATCCCTGCTTCACGAAACTTCGGTGGGCTGTTTTTGGTGTCAGCCCGGTCACCAACACGCCGGAGATCGGGCCAATAGCTTTCGACCTCTTCCGACAGCACTGAAAATGGTGGGCCATTGGCTTTCGACTGGTCGTATTCCAGCGTAAGTAACAGCTGAGCAGCATCCGGTTTCAACAGGGTTTTGGTATGTTGAATGTACTCCGGGCGTACATGCGCTGGCAGTGCAACCAATGCTGCACGGTCATAAAGTGCATCGAATGGTTTATCCGAAAAACTGAAGTAATCACCACAGGCAATTGTTATATTTCGCTGCAGGTTCCGAAACCATTTGAGTCCACTGACTTGTGTAACTTCAAACTCAAGACCGGCCTCATCGAAAAAGGCCCGGACCGCTATTTCCGAGAGTTCAACACCGGTGACGTTATGGCCCTGTTTGGCAAGCCACAACAGGTCGGGCGATTTGCCGCACAGGGGCACAAGCACGCGTTGACCACAACCAGTCCCTGGCCAGAACTTCCGCAGTGCTGCACTACCGCCAAATTGGTGCCAGCCAATATGACCGCTTTCCCAGCGGGACAACCAGTCCATTGTCATGACACTGAAATCACTACCAACCGGTACTCAGAACTGCTCCACATCCAGCGCCATCATGCTGTCGCTACCGGACTTGACCATCGCAAGGTAACTGGAGGTACGTGGCAACAAATGATCGAAATAGAACTGCGCTGTCACTTGCTTGGCCTTGAGGAAGGCCTCATCGCCTCCACCGGCCTCCAATAATTGCGTCGCCTTAAGTGCCGATTGACCCCATGACCCAGCCACCGCACAAAAATCCTAAGAGCATCATGAGATTCACACTGGCGGCACCGGCCACATTCCGATCCTGCTTTGCGTTCTCGAGCAACCATGCCCTCGCCTGCCCGCCTGATTCCACTGCCTGTTTCAACGTGGCAGCCATAGCGGAAAGGTTGTCGACGCCGGACAGATCTTGGGCTGTAGCCTGGATCTCGTCTAATAAACCCTGCAGGGCTTCACCATTGTCGCCAAGTATTTTGCGACCAGCCAGGTCCAGGCCCTGGATGCCCGTAGTGCCCTCGTAGATGGTCAAGACGCGTGCATCACGGTAATACTGGGCACTGCCGGTTTCCTCGATATAACCCATACCACCGTGAACCTGGGTGCCCAGATAGGTGATTTCCTGGCTTAACTCGGTAATCCAGCCTTTGACGATGGGGGTGTATAAACCAGTCCGTGTCGCGGACCTGTGCTTTTCTTCCGGAGTCTTTGCCGCACTCTCCCGGTCACCTTCTGCTGCAGCTATATAAATAAGACCACGCATAGCCTCGGTTGCCGCTTTCATCACCATCAGCATACGCCGCACATCCGGGAATTCGATGATCGGGTAGCGGGAACCATCACTGCGGGTACCCTGCAGGCGCTCCTTGGCATAGGCCAGGGCCTGCTGGTAGGAACGCTCGGAAACACCGAGACTCTGTATGCCGACACCCTGGCGGGCTTCGTTCATCATTGTGAACATGGCCATCAAACCATTGTGTGGCTCACCCACGAGGTAACCGACCGCACCATCATTATCGCCGAAATTTAATGTGCAAGTGGGGCTGGCATGAATACCCAGCTTGTGTTCAATGCCCACACAATAAGCATCATTGCGCTTGCCAGGCTGGCCGTTTTCATCCAGCAGGAACTTGGGTACCAGGAACAGGGAAATGCCCCTGACACCTGCAGGAGCATCCGGTAGACGGGCCAGCACCAGGTGAATGATGTTTTCCGTCATTTGATGATCACCCCAGGTAATAAATATTTTCTGGCCTGTAATAAGGTAGTGATCACCTTCCGGTACTGCTTTGCAGGCCACTGCCGCCAGGTCGGAACCCGCCGCAGACTCTGTAAGGCACATCGATCCAGCCCATTCGCCACTGATCATATTGGGCAAATAGGTGTTCTTCAGCTCATCAGAACCGTGCGCCACAATGGACTCTATCGCGCCGGTTGTAAGCAAAGGACACAGGGAGAAAGCAAGATTGGCAGTATCCCAGATTTCAACTACAGCTGCTGCCAACAGTCTCGGCATGGCCTGTCCACCGTACTCTTCATCTCCAGAGAGTGAGGCCCAACCCATATCAACATACTGGCGGTAGGCATCAGCAAAACCCGGTGTTTCGTGCACCCCGTCTTCCTCCAGCTTGGCTCCCAATTCATCACCAATTGAATTTAATGGTGCCAATACTTCACTGCCCAGTCGGCCAGCCTCTTCCAAAACGGCAGCAGCGAACTCGGCATTCACATCTTCCTTTCCTGCATCCAGGCACATCTGGTCGAAATCGAGCACATCATTGATTAAAAACGCGGCATCTTTGTAGGGGAAACTATAATCGCTCATAAAATACAATTCCTGCGTGTAAAATAGTGTGATATAAAGCTGCCATATTATGAACAATTGATACCCTCGGGGAAATAACCTATGTCAAGAAATCCATCATTTGACGTAGCTATCGTTGGTGGCGGGCTTGCGGGCATCAGCGCCGCACTTGAGCTACTGGATAACGGCTTGAAGGTGGTCATTATTGACCGGGATTCCGAACAGAATTTTGGTGGTCTTGCCAATGAGTCCCTCGGTGGCATGACACTGGTAAATACGCCTATACAACGTCTCAACCGCATTCAAGACAGCCCTGAACGCGCCCTGAGAGACTGGCATTCATTCGCCCGGTTCTCCGAACATGATGAATGGCCAAAGAAATGGGCCGAACTTTACGTCAACCGCAGTGTTGATGACATTTATAACTGGTTGAAACCCAAGGGAATCAAGTTTTTTCCCGGTCCCCCATTGGGTGGAACGGGGAGAGTTTGGCGAAGGCAACTCAGTACCCCGCTACCACATCATTTGGGGTACGGGTTTACACCTGATGCGCACCTTGATCAATGAACTCAAGCATCACCCAAAAGCCGCTAACCTGACCTGCCTTTTTGATCACAGGGTCGAATCGCTGATATTGCAAAACCAGGCGATCGCCGGGATACGGGGAAGTCACGAAAAAACCGGTCACGAATTTGAGATTGAAGCCCCCGTCGTGCTGGTCGCAAGCGGTGGCATCAACGGTGATATCAACCGCGTAAAACAGGAGTGGGACAAGTCCTGGGGCGAAGCGCCACACCACATCCTCAATGGTGCTCACCGCTATGCAGATGGCACCGTTCATGATGCTGTTGAATATATCGACGGCAAAGTCACCAATCTTCATCAAATGTGGAATTATGCGGCGGGTATCCATCACCCTGAGCCAAGAATTCCCAAAGAAGGCCTGAGTTTGATCCCGCCGAAGTCTGCGCTGTGGTTAGACGCGACCGGGAAAACGCTTTGGACCGCTGCCCCTGGTAACCGGCTTCGATACCCATCGCATATGCAAACGCATCGCACAGGACCCCTTTGGCTATAGCTGGCAGGTCATGAACTGGAAAATTGCCTTGAAAGAGGTCGCAGTGTCCGGTGCCGAGAGTAATTCGGCATTTCGTGACCGGCGCATTTTCCAGTTGGCGCGGGAGATACTGCTTGGCAACCACAAGCTGCTGGAATACCTGGTCAATGAATGTGAGGATGTCGTTGTAGCCGATAGCCTTGCAGAACTGGTGGACAAAATGAACCACCTCAATGCCAACAGCCAAACAGTAGGTGAAGGTTTCGTTGATCTGGCCACCATTGAACGCTCCATCGAGCGCTACGATGAGCAGATCGATCTTGGCGAAGAGTTTCACAACGATGATCAGTTGAGACGTATTGCACAAGTCAGGCACTGGCGCGGGGACCGCTCACGAACCTGTAAATTCAAAAAAATTCTGGATAAAAAATCCATGCCGCTGGTGGCCTTCCGTGAATTTATCGTCAGCCGTAAAAGCATGGGCGGGATTCAGACCGACCTGGAAAGCCGGGTGCTTTCCAGCAGCGGGAAACCGATACCGGGTCTTTATGCAGCAGGTGAAGCAGCCGGATTCGGCGGTGGTGGCATAAGTGGGCTAAAATCACTGGAAGGCACGTTTATTTCCAACTGCATTTTAAATGCACGGATGGCCACGCGATCCATTACCGGCCAACCGCTAACCCCATAATTACTTAGTGAGATCATGAATGAAAAAATCAGGTGCATGGTTGGTGCGTTACGCCCTTGAGCAAATAGGCGTCAAATATACCTTTGGTATTCCCGGTGTTCACAACACAGAAATATATGATGAACTCAATAAATCCGAGTTGATCCGACCTATTCTCGTCACCCATGAGGGTGGTGCCGCTTTTATGGCAGAGGCCTTAAGCCGCACATCCGATGACATCGGCACGATACTTATTGTCCCTGCTGCCGGTGTGACCCACGCAGCCAGTGGCATCGGCGAGGCATTCCTGGACGGCATTCCGATGCTGGTTATATCGGGTGGCATCCGCAGTGATGTTGATAAAACCTATCAATTGCATGAAGTAGACCAGCACGCCCTGCTGGCTCCCATCACCAAAAAAACCTATAAAATCGAAACACACGAACAGATCATCCCCGCCATTTATGAAGCTTATCAAATCGCCAATGAAGGCGAACCGGGTCCCGTTTTTGTAGAAGTACCAGTAAATTTGCAGCTTTTCCCGGGTGAGGTTTCAGAGCCCAAACCTTTTGTCGACGTGCTCCAGCAAACCGAACTTGATCACGAAGCGATTCAACAAGCTGCAGATAAACTGTACGCGGCAGATAAGCCAGGGTTGTTTGTGGGATGGGGCGCGGTTGATGCCAGTGAAGAAATTGTAAAAATTGCTGAATTTCTCAATGCGCCGGTATCAACCACCTTGCAGGGCTTGAGCGCTTTCCCCGCTAATCACCCCTTGCATACTGGTATGAGCTTTGGAAAGGCTTCGGTGCCCGCATCTGAGAACGCTTTTAAACACTGTGATTGTATGCTGGCTGTCGCGACCCGTTTTGCTGAAATCGCTACCGGTAGTTATGGTGTCAGTCCTCCGGAAAATCTGATCCATATCGACATCAATCCAAAAGTGTTTAATGCCAATTACCCCGCAGCCATCACCATTGAGGGCGATTCCAGTGTGGTATTAAAAGAACTCCTCAAAGCACTGCAGGCACGGGGTGAACCCAAAACTGATAGTGGTGCTTTAAAATCCTCCATAAAAAAAGACAAGTCTGCCTATCTTGAAGAATGGTTCAAACATGACAGCAAATATCGCGTCAATCCGGCCCGCTTCTTCGTCGAACTGCGCAAACAGCTCGATGATAACGCCATCGTGGTGGCCGACGATGGCAACCACACCTTCCTGACCGCCGAGTTGCTGCCCATTCATAGTGCACGGGGGTTCATCTCCCCCACCGATTTCAACTGCATGGGATATGCCACCCCGGCGGTCACTGCAGCCAAGCTGGTCAACCCGGACAAACAGGTCGTCGGCATCATCGGCGATGGTGCATTTTTAATGACCTGCATGGAAACCCTGACCGCTTCATCACTTGGGATCGGTGGAGTTTACTTCGTATTTAACGATGGTGAGTTATCGCAGATATCACAGGCCCAGGAGATACCCTACAACCGCAAGACCTGCTCTGTTTTGCACGAAGCGCAATTTCGAGGTGTGGCTGAGGCAACGGGCTGTGAATTTATCAGCATCAGGGATGATTCCGACTGCGAAGAAGGCATCCAGCATGCCCTGGCATTTGCTGCCCAAAACAAGCCGGTCATCGTGGATGTAAAAATTGACTATTCCAAACGCACCCGCTTCACCAAAGGTATCGTAAAAACAAATCTGGAGCGCTTTACCATTGGTAACAAGGCCCGCTTTATCGGCCGTGCATTACTCCGCAAGGTAACGGGTTGAGGAAAGGTAAACTGCTGCAAACCAGATGACTTCAGGGTAACCAATTTGCGAATGTCGAGGTGTTTTCCGGAACCCGCACCATTGATGGCCTATTACAGGCAGTGTAGAGGGCGTAGATGCTTTAATCTGAACTCCAATCCTTTATCATTAGAACATGAAAAAACTCCTGACCTTTATTACCCTGCTTTGGGCAGTCAGTTTGCCACTCGCGGCCCAGAATACTCCGCCTAATATCACCCTGGAGGCAGCATTTCTTGAGATGGCCTACAACGGAAACCTGGAGGCGGTTCAAGAATTCGTTTCGAAGGGCACGCCTGTAGACTCGACCATTGATGACAAGAGCACAGCATTAATGTGGGCTTCTTTCAACGGTCACACACCGGTTGTCGTGTACCTGCTGGAGCAAGGTGCCATTGTTGATCTGAAAGACATCAATGGACGAACTGCCTTGTTATATGCGTCCAGTGGACCCTATCCCGAAACGGTGGGCTTGTTGCTGAGCAAAGGCGCCGAGGTCAATGTTCAGGGCAAAACCGAGGGTTTCACCGCATTGATGATGGCTGCTTCCGAGGGTCATATCGACGTGGTTCGCGTACTGCTCCTCAACGGGGCATCAGTGGGCATTAAAGACAGGGATGGTGATACTGCAAGCAAGTTCGCCCGGGAGAAAGGACACCCCGCAGTGCTCAAGTTGCTCGAAGGACAGCCAGCTAAAAACACACCTTGAATTGCCGGTGTAGGCATAGATGAATACGAAATTACAATAGGTACTTTTCATAAACTGGGTGATCAACAACGGTATTACCCACAAAATGGTACTCTATCGCCCCGTGGGAATTTACGAAAAATACTTACTACCAAAACTGGTACATTTCACCTGTGGTCAAATCCCAACCATGCGGCAACGCGAAAAGGTTGTGCCGCTGGCCACAGGCAGGGTGCTGGAAATCGGTATCGGATCCGGGCTTAATATTCCCTTTTATGACGCACAGAAAGTCACCCACCTGTGGGGACTGGATCCATCGGCCGAGATGTGGACGATTGCACAAAAAAATGCCGAAGAACATCATCTGGACGCAGAATTCATCCAGTCCGGTGCCGAATCCATCCCACTGGACAATAACAGCGCTGACACAGTCCTATTGACCTACACGTTGTGTACCGTTCCCAATGTCCATGCGGCCCTGGATGAAATCAAGCGCGTTTTGAAACCCACTGGCAAGCTGATTTTCTGCGAACATGGCAAGGCACCCGACGAGAGTGTTCAACGCTGGCAGAACCGCGTCAATCCGGTCTGGAAAAAATTTGCCGGTGGCTGCAATCTCAACCGTGCAGTCCCCGAATTGCTGGAGCAGTCCGGTTTCAGATCCAGCGATATGCGCACCATGTACCTGCCCGGCTGGCGTCCGGCGACCTTCAATTACTGGGGCACGGCGAGCTATTAACTGCACGAAGATTTATAAGAAACCTTTACTTCTGAACCCAAAAAGACACTTTACTGTGTATTTTTTCCTGGTGATGTCGATATCCATGACGTTTGCCGATGAAAAAATCAATTTAGCGGATGATGAGGAACTGGCCGAGATTACGGTCCGTGCCAGCCGGGTTGCTAATACACGCCCTGCTGGCAGCTATGCGTCACTGGCGACAAGCTTACGCTTTGACCCCCAGACAGAACTGCAATCCCGCGGGCTTCCTGAAGGCCAGGCGGATGTTACCGTGCATGGAGGTATATTCGAAAACACCGGTTTTGCTGTGGGTGCAACAACCATCACGGACCCGCAGACCGGCCATTATGCGGCAGGTTTACCTATAGACCCGAAATTCCTATCTCCACCCGCCTTACAAACAGGTATCGACAACGCACTGAGTGGCTTCAATTCAAATATCGCCACGCTGGCATATTCGCTGCCGATCGTGCACGACGGTGGTGATGTTTTATTTGGCATCGGTGACAACAACCTTTGGTATACGTCATTGAGACTGGCCAAAGTGAAAACCCTGGAAAGCGGCGATGATCTCGCTGTTGCTGTATCTGCAGCATTATCAGAGGGGGACGGGACTTTGCCAAACGGAGATCATGATTTCGCCCGCTACAACATGCGCATCCAGCATAAGCAGGACAATACGCAGACCGATGTACTTGTGAGCTACCAGGACAAGTTCTATGCCTGGCCGGGTGCGTATACGGGTTTCGCTTCTCTACCAGAGACCGATCACACAAAAACACGCCTGGTTCATGCCAATCATCGCAGGGAAAACACAAACGGCTGGTTTGAGCTTGGTGCCTATTATCGTGGTCTTGAAGACGACTATGATTTTGACCGGACAACACAGGAATCAGGCACCCCTGGTTCTTTCGAACACAAAACCCGTGTATACGCTGCCGGGTTTCAGGGTTCATACCACAACGGTTTGGTCGATTGGCGTTATGGCGGGCAACTGACCAGTGACAAACTGCTGCACTCTACGGATCTCACTGAGGGTCATTTCACCTCTCGTCATTATGCAAAGCTCAGCCTGATCCCATCCATCGACTTTGCACAATCCAGTAGCAACACCCTCAATGCGAGAATCGGTGCGACCGTGGATGTTTCAAATCGTGACAGCAATGTTGTGTCACCGGTCGTTGGTCTTAGCATGTTAAAAACTTCATCGACCGGCAGCAGTCGATATGCGATCGAGTACGCTTCCACTTCCCAGCTTCCAGGGTATACGGCGCTAAATTCCCGCCCAACGGGTCTTTTTGGTGGCAACCCGGATCTTGGTCGTGAACAAGCCAGGCAGTTGTCCATCTCGATCAGCAAAGAATCGTGGGATTGGACGGGTTCGGCAACACTGTTTTACCGCAGGGATGATGACCTCGTCGACTGGACCTACTACAGGGGCAGACCGTTTTCCCGCCAGGCAAATCCGGTTGACCTGGATGTGTTGGGACTAGAGCTAATCTTCACCCGGCAATGGGACTCTCTGGGCATCACCGCTGGATACACCTACCTCGACAAGGATGCTGATTATGGTGAATTTGATGTCGATGCAAGTTTCTATGCACTCAACTTTGCACGTCACCGGGCGACACTCGCATTGCGTTACGAACTGACCGCCCGGCTGGAATTGCGACTGGATAACGAGTATCGGGTCCAGCGAGATAACCCGCTACGAACCAGCAGGGATACTGCATACCTTGCCTCGCTTGCATTGGCCTGGGAACCGGCGAATATTAACGGACTCAGATTTGTCCTTACCGCAGACAACCTGGTCGATAGCGATTTTCAGTTCTTTCCGGGCACACCCGCTGTTGGGAGACAACTAAGCTTGAGTGCACGTTACAGTTGGTAACAAGATCGCATGATGAGTAGAATGATTAAGCGTCATTGTAAGTCAAGGAACAGGTCATGAGCATCCATCCATTGGCAGGAAAACCTGCACCCCAATCCATGCTGGTCAATGTCGCAGAACTCATTTCCGCCTATTACACCTTGCAGCCGGATGTCACGGAGCAGACTCAACGTGTCACCTTTGGCACCTCCGGTCATCGCGGCAATTCCCTGCTTCGCAGTTTTAATCAAGCCCATATCCTGGCCGTTACCCAGGCAGTTTGTGATTATCGAAAAGTAGCGGGTATCCACGGAACATTATTCCTGGGTATGGATACCCACGCCCTCTCCTGGCCAGCCCAAATGACCGCCCTGCAGGTGTTGGCCGCCAACGGGGTAGACGTTTGTATCGCTGCTGATTTTGACTACACACCCACTCCGGTAATCTCCCACGCCATCCTCACCCATAATCAGAATGGCGAAAACGAATGTGATGGCATCGTGATTACCCCGTCGCATAATCCACCAACCGACGGTGGTTTCAAATACAACCCACCGCATGGCGGGCCTGCAGATACGGATGTAACAGGGGTAATTGAGACCCGTGCCAATGTTTACCTTGAAGATAGCCTGAATGGTGTGCAGATCATCGATATCGAAGAAGCACTGCAGAGCGTAAATGTCCACCACTATGATTACCTGACTCCCTATGTGGAAGATCTGGTTAATGTGATTGATATGGATATCATCGCCCAGACCAATATCCGTATCGGAGCCGATGCCATGGGTGGCTCCGGCTTTGTCATATTACCGGGCCATCAAGGAACGTTATGGCTTAAACATGGAGGTTTTTCACGATGATCTTGATTCGACCTTTTCATTTATGCACGTGGATAAAGACGGCAAGATCCGCATGGACTGCTCCTCACCCTACGCCATGGCCGGGCTGGTGGCACTGAAAGAAGATTTTGATATTGCTTTCGGTAACGATACCGATTTTGACCGCCACGGGATTGTTACCAAGAGCGTGGGGCTGATGAACCCCAACCATTACCTCAGTGTGGCCATTGCCTATCTTTCTGAAAACCGTCCCCTGTGGAAAAAGGATCTGGCCATCGGCAAAACCCTGGTCAGCAGTTCCATCATCGACCGGGCTGGCAGCCAGCCTGGGCAGGCAGGTATTGGAAGTCCCGGTGGGTTTTAAATGGTTTGTAGACGGCCTGCTGCACGGCACGATCTTTTTTGGTGGCGAAGAAAGCGCCGGCGCCAGTTTTCTACGCAAGGATGGCACGGTCTGGAGCACCGACAAGGATGGCATCATCATGAACCTGCTTGCAGCCGAGATCACCGCGAAAACCCGGCGTGACCCCGGCGAACATTACCGGGATTTGACCGGTGAATTCGGTGCACCCATTTATGCACGCATCGATGCGCCGGCATCCATTGAGCAAAAAGCAGTTCTGAAAAAACTCGCGCCCACTGATGTCAAAGAGAGCAGGCTCGCCGGTGAACCCATCGAGGCGATCCTGACCAGCGCCCCCGGCAATGACGCGGCCATCGGCGGGCTGAAAGTGGTGGCTGAAAACGGCTGGTTTGCCCTGCGGCCTCCGGGCACTGAGGATATCTACAAGATCTACGCGGAAAGCTTTCATTGATGAAGCCCACCTTGGACGTATCCAGGATGAAGCCAGGGCCATGGTTGCAAAACTTTTGTAGATAGATGTCGATGAACAGAACTCAATCACCATTTTCCGTGGTCGCCGAAAAGATGCGACAAAATGGGCTGCCCGATGCGCTCATCAGGAATTTTGGCAACTATTTTGAGCGGGTAAAATCCGGCCAGACAGGCTTGATTCCGGAATCAAGCATAACTTCGGTGACCTCACTGCCCAATGCTGAAGAATTCTCCTCGGACACAAGGCTGTCAGCCAGCGGTCAGGCCGCGCTGAAACAAACAGTCGTACTGAAACTTAACGGTGGGACTGGGTACCGGGCATGGGGCTGGGCCGGGCCAAGTCGTTGATTAGCGTCAAGCAGGGACAAAGCTTCCTGGACATCATCGCCCACCAGGCGCTGGCCCAGGCACCCGGCTGTTGTTCATGAACAGCTTCAGCACCCGTCACGACACGCTCGACGCGCTGGCCGCCTACCCTGCATTGGCAAGTGGTATCCCGCTGGATTTCCTGCAACATAAAGTGCCTAAAATCGCGCAGTCAGACCTGTCACCGTAAGCTGGCCGGCAAACCCGGAGTATGAATGGTGTCCACCCGGCCACGGCGACATCTACATCGCCCTGGTGACCAGCGGAATGTTGAGAAAATTGCTGGATGATGGTTACCGTTATGTTTTTGTATCCAATGCAGACAACCTGGGCGCGGTCATGGATACCTCGATACTGGGGATATTTTG
>PVMK01166607.1_pt1 | contig 80854 bp, 82 predicted proteins | sample 1853481 | NCBI WGS metagenome assembly PVMK01 (sample SAMN08533507, study PRJNA380276) | Marine sediment metagenome, whole genome shotgun sequencing project.
GTTTCCGTCGCCGCAAAGTCCATCAACAAACGAACCCGGGATCGGTATTCCACCGGACAGATTTCGTGGCGCTCGGCAACGTTGTCGTCATCCATCGCCAGCACCAGATCGAAGCGAGAGAAGTCCTCTTCGATCACCAACCGAGCCCTTAGCGATGAAAGATCGACACCCCGGGCCCGGGCAGCATCCTGGGCCCGGCGGTCCGGCGCGTGGCCAGCGTGATAACTGTGGGTCCCGGCGGAATCCACCTCTACGTCCAGATCCGGCGCACGATCCTCGAGAGTCTTCAGGAATACGCCTTCTGCCGTTGGCGAACGACAAATGTTGCCCATGCAGACAAACAATATCGATGTTCTGAGCTTTGCTTCCGTCATGATGCTTATCTTTTCTTCCCTGCCGCCCAATCTGATCCTGAAAGTCCCGACTACAAGTAAGCAATTCTACTTGCTAACTGCCTGCGAATGAATCTGGTCAGTTGGCGTTTTTTGAGTCGGTTGCTGGTCCAAAAACAAACCGTCTGATTGAACTCGCGGAGCGTGCATGCAACTCCAACAATCTCTATTACAGCGCCAACATTATCCTGTACAAATTCCTTGCCGTCTTGTTACGTGTTTTGGCTTTACCTCATTGTATTTATGAGTATTTCGTGTATACTACTGGACATAATACCAGTTAATTATTCCCACCATGATCGCAAGGAGCGCTGTCATGATTTCTGCCTCTTCGGCCATCCGCAATACCACCCCTTTCTGTCCCGTTTCCGATCCTTCTTCGGGCGAGTCCCTGGAGAAGCTGGAAGAGGAGATCACTTACCTGGCCGGATTTATCAATGCCGCCACCTGTCGTTTCCTGCTGCTCGTCGCCGAGTTCGATCGCCGCGACGGCTGGCATGGCGCCGGCATGATCAGCTGTGCCCACTGGCTCAACTGGCGTTGCGGCATCGGAATGGTGGCGGCCCGTGAGAAAGTCCGGGTGGCGCGTGCCCTCGGCGAGTTTGATTTGATCCGTTCTTCTTTCGAGAAAGGCGAGATCAGTTATTCCAAGGTACGGGCCATGACCCGTGTGGCCACAGCAGAGAACGAAAGTGTGCTGATGCAGGTCGCTCTTCACGGCACCGCTCATCATGTCGAGACCACGGTCAGAAAATACCGTCGGGCGTGCGATCTACAAGTACTGGATCAGGCAAAGGCACAGTATGAGGGGCGGGGTCTTTCTTACCGCCACGAGGAAGACGATTCGATCGTCATCCGGATCAAGCTCCCGCCTGAGCAAGGCGAGGTCATACTCAAGGCAGTGCAGGCGGTGGCCAATCGCCTGTGGCAGGAGGAACGCGATTCAGCGGAATCGTCAGATGCTGTTTCAGCACAGAAATCCACTCCCAGCCAGCGGCGGGCGGATGCATTGGTCGCAATCGCGGAAGGCGCTCTTGCAATGGGTTCGCTCGAGGGTGAGGCATCGGGCTGCAATACGGGCGATCGCTACCTGGTGACGGTCCATGTGGGTGAAGAAACGTTGTCTTCAGGAGCCAGGGGACGTTGTGAACTCGAAAACGGTCCATCATTGGCGGTCGAGACCGCACGACGGCTGGCCTGTGATGCCGGGATCGTGCGGATACAGGAGGATAGTGGCGGCAACGTCCTAAACATCGGTCGCAAAACCCGCGCTATCCCGCCTGCAATGAGACGAGCCTTGAACAACAGGGACAAAGGCTGCCGTTTCCCGGGTTGTACCCGCAAGCACTTCACCGACGGACACCACATCCAACATTGGGCCGATGGTGGAGAGACGCGGCTGGATAACCTGGTGTTGTTGTGTCGTCATCATCACCGGCTGGTGCATGAAGGCGGTTTTGATACTCATGTCGATGATGCCGGAGTCTTACGCTTCACCACCCCGGCCGGAGCGAGCCTGCCGACGGCGCCGGCACAGACTGTTGAGAACTCACCGTTGGAACTGCAGATGGAAACGTTTCAGCGGAAGCGTGACATTACGATCGATCCCGATACAGGCAACAGCGGCTGGTGCGGAGAAACGATCAACTACGACAACACCATCTGGCTGATGGCGACGCGGGAGGCGGATGATTCCTGCTGGGGAAGATGGAGCTGATCTGACGCGAGTACCTCACACGTCTGTCACTGGTGTCCGACGGGCCTTGATCGAAATCCTTCGTCCCGGTGTAGCCTCAAGCGCAATTTCCTTTCAGCACCGTCACTCTGCGCGAGGAATGAACGAACAAGTTATATAGTTTTCTCCGGCACGGTTCACAGACGGAGACCTTCAGCCCCGATCAAGGCAACAGTCGTCGTTCGCTCGCAGAATCTGCTCCGCCAACTGCATTGCCACAGTAAGTTCTGATAGCCCCATCTTCGATGTTTGGTGTTCAAGAAACTCCAGTTTCATTGCAACGAGTCCTTCCCGTTCCTCTGGGGTTCTCCTGCTATCGTGCCGATACTGCGCGATCCGCAGGTGTGTTTGCAGCCAGATGTACGCATACGCTTTCGTACTATCTGTGTCGATATGCTGTGAACCGTTACTGTAGATTTCCCATAAGTGCAGCAATGAGCGGACGTTTCCCTGCAACCAGGCACGTTCCAGATACTTGACGCTGGTTATCTGGTAGTTTACTTGCAGTTCGCCGTCAAGCATTTCGTACATTTGACTCGCCGCCCGCTCGATCAGAGCGTTGTCATGGCCTAGATCGACTGCCAGCAGAGTAAATCAGTCTGATCTCAAATCTCGCCCTATGGCTGGCTTTGCCCAAACAAACGTCGTACCTCATCCAGGTGCTCCTGCGTATCGACTCCCGGTCCCGGCACCTCAACGGCTATGTCGGTGAGGATCGTGAATCCGATGTGGAGGGCCCTCAGCTGTTCCAGTTTTTCGGTCGCTTCCAGCAGACAGGTAGCTGTATTCGCCAGAACTTGTAGGGCACCGGCCCGGTAGGCATAGATTCCCACGTGCCGCAGGCTATCCTGATATCTGCTTTGACTGGCTATGCCAGCCGGCGCACCCTCTCGGTGCCAGGGGATCGGAGCACGACTGAAATACAGCGCGCTGCCGTCATCGCGTCTGACGAGTTTCACAACATTTGGATCTGTGTATTCGCTCAGGGCGTGGACTGGCGTACATAGCGTCGCCATCTCGGCATCGGGGCGAGACTCCAGCATCCGTGCCACCTGGGCAATCGCCGCAGGTGGAATCATGGGTTCATCGCCTTGTACGTTGACGATGATGTCGTCTTCAGCCCACCCACGCAGCGTCGCCACTTCGGCAATCCGGTCGGTACCCGAGGCATGAGCGGTCGAGGTCATCACCGCGATGGCGGCGAAATCCTCACAAACCCGCATAATCCTCTCATCGTCTGTGGCGACGATGATTTCATCTGCCCCGGCTGCCTGCGCACGTTCCCAGACATGACGGATCATCGGCTTGCCCGCTATGTCCATCAGCGGTTTTCCGGGCAAGCGCTGGGATGCGTAACGTGACGGGATGACGACGCGAAAACCCATCAACGAGTCTCGTCCAGTTCCGTCAGCGATAACTCGCGCGCCTCCTCGACGAGCATGATCGGGATACCGTCACGAACCGGGTATGCCAGTCGATCGCCCCGGCATATCAGTTCCTCCGGATCAGACTTCAGATGCAACGGTCCTTTGCATATCGGGCACGCCAGAAGATTAAGAAGTTTCTTGTCCATTACGGTTTTCTCTCCGTTGCTGTCAGACGACAGCGGCTAATTATCAGTTCGAGAAGTTTTTCTCCGGCATCGGCCAGTTCCGCGCTGACCGGCAGATACCAGCAGTTATCGGGTGCGAATGACATACATTTTACGGCATCTTTCTCGGTCATTAGCACGGCTTCTCCATCCGCGAATTCCAGGTCACTTTGACTGAATCGAGCATGATCGGGGAACGGATGGCGCACGAGACGGAGCCCTCCCCGTTCCAGCATGGCGAAGAACCGCTCGGGATTGCCGATACCCGCGACAGCGTGCCAGCGTTCTCCCGCCAATGATTCTATTGCCCGCTGGCGGCCGTCCTTCATATTGATGATCACCTCTCCATGCAACGACATGGCTATCTCAGCCCCGCGCGTCAAGCCACCGTTATTGACTACGACATCCATTTCCGACAAGCGCGTAGCCGGCTCCCTCAAAGGCCCCGCCGGAAGAAGCCGCCGATTGCCCAACCGCCGTCCGCCATCGACCACGGCAACTTCCACGTCGCGATCGAGTCGATAGTGCTGCAATCCATCGTCGCAGATCACCACATCGACACCGAGCTTTGCCAGCTTCCGGGCCACCGCCACCCTGTCTTTGCCGACAACGACACTGGCGCCGGTACGCCGGGCGATGATGACCGGCTCATCGCCCACAATGGCCGGGTCGCTATGCTCGTCCACGAACTGCAAGACATCACTGTCTGCAGCCCCGTAGCCTCGACTGGCAACCCCTGGCCGCAGCCCCCGCTGAGACAATTCCGAAGCGAGCCAGATGACGAGCGGTGTCTTGCCGGTGCCACCTGCGGTTATGTTCCCAACGATGACGACCGGGCATCCCACCGAATAACTCCGCCGCAGCCCTTGTTGATAGAGCAGGCGCCGAATGCGGACCACGGCGCCGTAAATCCACGCCAGCGGCAGCAGAGCGAGCGAGGCCCAGTGCCCCCGGTACCAGATGCGTTGCAAGCTACGTTCGAGGAGCACGCGCCCTTTCAACTCACTTGAAACTGGATGCGGTGCAGGGACGCGTAATGACCATCGCGGGCGAGGAGTTCGGCGTGGCTACCTGCCTCCACAATCCGTCCCTCATCCATCACGACGATACGGTCAGCACCTTCTATGGTGGACAACCGATGCGCGATAACCAGCGTGGTTCGGTTTTTCATCAGTGCCTCGAGGGCCGCCTGGATATGGCGTTCCGCCTCGCTGTCCAGCGCCGAGGTCGCCTCATCGAGAATCAGGATGGGGGCGTCCTTCAGTATGGCCCGGGCAATCGCAATCCTCTGCCGCTGCCCACCCGACAACAGCACGCCTCTGTCACCAACAATCGTATCCAGCCCTTGCGGTAGCTTGTCGCTGAATTCCAGCACATGAGAAGCTTCAGCCGCAGCCTCGATCGCATCGTCAGACGCATCAGCCATCGCGCCATAAGCGATATTGTTGCGGATCGAATCGTTAAACAATTTGACATCCTGGCTGACCAACCCGATCTGGCGTCTCAAATCCGCAAGCCCATACTCCCGGATGTCGTGCCCATCGAGGCAAATCTCTCCCGATGTGGCGTCATAAAACCGTGGCAGCAGGCCCACCAGCGTCGATTTTCCGCTACCGGATCGTCCGACAATTGCCAGCCGCTGGCCCGCCGGTATGTCGAGATCGATATCTTCCAAAACCAGACCCTTTTCTTCGTTGTAAAGGAAGCCGACATGCCGGTATGAAACATTGCCCCGGCACTTTGAAAGAGAGCGCGTACCGCCGGTGTCCTCCGAGGGCTGGTCGAGGAGATCGAAAATGCTTTGTCCGGCGGCAATTCCCTGCTGCAAGGGGGCGTTGATATTGGTCAGTCTTTTTAGCGGTGTCATCAACAAAAGCATTGCGCTAAGAAAAGACCCGAAATCCCCCACCGATATGGCTTCTTCGGCGTTGCCCGTCGTCGCGACATAGACGACGCCGACCAGGCCGAGCGCTGCGATCATCTGTATGAAGGGCGTGCTTGCCCCCTTGACCGCGACCAGTTTCATATGAAGACTGCGGTTGCGTTCGTTGACCGTCTCGAAACCCGTTTCTTCACTCTCCGTTCCCCCAAATACCTTGACCACCTTGTTGGCTTCCAGGACCTCTTCCGCCACTCTTGTGACGTCCCCCATCGAAAGCTGGATTCTGGCGCTGTATCTGCGGAAGTGACGGCTGACCAGGCGGATCAGACCGGCAATGACTGGCCCGACCACCAGGATGAAAAAAGAAAGCCGAACGTTGACCCACAGCATATAGGCTGCAAGCCCTGCGATAGTGAGGGTGTCGCGGATAATCGTCGTGATCACCTGCGACGTCGCCTGGGCCACTTGCTCGATATCGAAGGTCAGCTTCGACAGCAAAACACCCGATGAATTCTGATCGTAATAGGCCGTTGGCAGATGCAGGAATTTGTCGAATACCTGGCGGCGAAGCTTCTTGATGACGTTTCGACCTACCGCCGACATGAAGTAGGTCGAGATAAAACTGGCGATACCGCGGACGAGAAAGATGACCAGTATCAGGAGTGGCATGAGGCGGATGTAGTCCGGATCCCGCTCGACGAAACTCAGATCAAGAAGCGGCTTTATCAGGGCGGCGAAAGCAGTTTCTGTCGCGGCGTAGATGACCATGCCGATAATTGCCAGCAGGAACAGCCCGCGGTGCTCCATGCTGTACCCGAACAGTCTCCGATACACCGCGACCACCGAGTCGTCGAGATGTCTCGCCACCATCAGTCCGCCGCTGTTCCGTGTTCTACCGTGGCAATGTTGATACGAACAAAACCCAGTCGACCGGCAACATCCATCGCTGTAACGACCGACTGGTGTGACACGCGTGCATCGGCCCGGATTACAATTTGTTGCTCGCGGCTTTCACCTGCAATCCTGACCAGGGCCCTGCGCAAGGTATCGGGGCGGCGATTGACTATCTCCCGCCCGTCGACAAGATAATTGCCATCCGCCGTCACGGTAATTTCAAGGCTGTCCTGGTTCGCAAGTCGCGCCTCGGCCTGTGCTTCCGGCAATTGCATGCGAATCTCCGTTTCACGCACGAAGCTGGTTGTGACCATGAAAAATATGAGTAACAACAGGACCACGTCGATCAGTGAGGTGAGATTGACCTCGGGCTCTTCTTTTGGATGTGCCTGGAGATTCAAGACGCGGGTACCTTGGGTGGCGTTTCCTGATGGATGGCATCGACCAGCTTCATCACTTCCTTTTCCATCTGGACGACCAGTCCATCTACCCGGCCACGCAAGTACCGATAACCGATTAGACTCGGAATTGCGACCGACAATCCAACACCGGTCGTAATCAGGGCCTCGGAAATACCACCGGCGAGAACTCCCGGATCGCCAACGCCGTGTGTCGTGATAGCGGCAAACACTTTGACCATCCCGATGACGGTCCCCAGCAGGCCCAATAGCGGCGTAATTGCAGCGATCGTGCCCAGCGAATTCAGATATCGACCCAACTCATGGACAACGTGCCTACCGGTATCTTCCACCGCTTCCTTCATGATCTCGCGATCACGATTGCGATTGCTGATACCGCTGGCCAGGATCATGCCCAGCGGCGAGCTTTCGGAAAGTGCCCGCAGATGTGACTCGTCGAGCTGGCGGCTATGCGCCCACGACCAGACCCTGGCGGTAAGATCGTCGGGAAGCACACGCTTGCGCTGGAGAGTCCAGAGACGCTCAAGAATGATGGCGACCGCAAGGACGGAACAGAGAATCAAGGGAAGCATTAACCAGCCCCCGGCCTTTACGATTTCAAACATATGACTCCCTGTTGTGTTGTCCCGCCAGCCTTCAGCTTTGCTGCATGATACTTCGACTCAGGCGTCACCGGAAATTGGGAGGGAACCTCTGATTTATTCTGAGCGAAGTAGCTTGTGATCCAAAATGTTCAGATTCGAGGCGTGGATCGCGCGTAATAGCGGGCTATTGCGAAGATTCACAACGAAGAAGCTGGACATTTTGGGCGCAAGATACAAGTTCACGAATAAATCAGAGGTTCCAGAGGCTTTGCCGGCCTCAACACGACCTCATCCGCCAGAATCGGCGTGACTGACAACGCCAGCCGATCGGCGCTGCCGCCACACCCGCGTTATCGAAGAACACACGTACTGCACCCGCCTCGCCGGTCGACCATGTCATGGCGCCGGCAGCCTGCCAGCGAAGCCTGACATCAGGATGCGGGAATCCCCATCTGTTGTTACGACCCGCCGGAAAGATGACCCAGCGTGCAGCGGTCGCTGATACGAAGCGCGCGGTTGAGGAGGTAGCGCTTCCATGGTGAGGCGCGACAACAACATCCGATGTCACAGCCATACCCGATGCCAACAAGCTGGTTTCCGCCTTTCTCTCGATGTCCCCTGCGAGCAAGAGGCTCGCGTTGTTGCCGGTAACCCTTAGTACGCACGATGAGTTGTTGCCGTCTTTTGTCTCCAATACTGAAGGGTTGAGGAAACGGAACTGAAGCCCATCCCATTCCCAGCCGAGACCCTGATGACACCGCTCTGTTGCGACGCCTGGGAGATCCACGCCGGGCCCGGTCAGAATACGCACAGCCGGTATCTGCCCAAGTAGTCCGATAGCGCCACCGCGGTGGTCATTATCGCCATGGCTGACCACCAGCATGTCGATTTTTCCGATCCCGCGGGATTGCAGAAATGGAGCCACGATGCGGGTACCCGCGTCTCCCCCTCCGTACCACGCGGGTCCGGCGTCAAAAACCAGCGTCCGCGAGTGCGTACGAACAATGGCGGACAGACCTTGCCCAACATCGAGGACAGTCAGCTCGAATTCGCCGGGGCCGGGTTGTATTCCACTCCAGCTCAGCGCGGGAATTATCAATAACGGCGCCGCAAGGCGACCCGGAAACGCCCGTGGTATAAGGATTGACACCGTTCCGACTATTGCGAGCAGCATTGCAAACAACGGCACGTCCGCCCCTCTTGTACCGGCCACGCCCGATGTTGCCAACGCCTGCAACAGGGGCCAGCTCAATTCGAGCAGTGTGAAAACCACCGTGAAACCGATCCTGGCCAAGGCACTGGACACTGCGAGCAGCAGTGTCGCCAGCAAGGCGACGGGAACGATGACGACGGCAAAAAGCGGCACGAGGATCAGATTTACGAAGGGTGCGACCAGTGGTACGCCGCCGAAGATCAGCACGGTCGGCACAAGCAGCGCAAACCACACCAACAGCTGTGACCTGATCGCCCCATGAACGCGCCCGGACTTCATGACCTGTCCCGAAAAACCAGCGATTAATCCAGCCACGGCGGTGAATGACAGCCAAAACCCTGCTGACAGGACCGCGAGCGGCTGAAGCAGCACCACGGCAACCAGGGCGATAGAAAATGCCTGGGTCGCCCGCGTGCGACGCCTCAGCCCGGTCAGGACAACGACAACGAGCAACATGACCAGTGCTCGCCTGGTTGGAAGGGAAAACCCGGCCAGGGCGGCATATGCGCCGGCGGCCAGCAGCCCGCCGCCTGATGAAAAGGTCTTGCGGCACAACGCAAGGGCGATTCCGGGACAAATGAGTGAAGTGACCTGCCACAGCAAGCGCGCCAGCAGGACGCCGAGGATGGCGGCAATACCGATGTGCAGACCTGAAATTGCCAACAGGTGTCCTGTCCCGGTGCGACGGAACACCTCCTTCTGGCTCGGGCTCAGATCCCCTCGATATCCAATCGTCAGTGCCTTCAGCACCCCGAGGAACGGGTTCCCGGCCGACAACGCATCGATGCGGCTGGCGAGCCTGGATCGATAGCTCAGGAGGCTGTACTTGCCAGACGGTGCGAGTCGTTGGTTCTTGTTTGACCGGCGTACATAAGCGATTGCGCCAATTCGTTCCTGCAGCAACCATTTTTCGTAGTCAAAGCCACCTGGGTTGATGCTGCCGACCGGGCGCTTCAGACGAACGAGTAGTTGCCAGCGTTCGCCTGCGGCCGGAACGACCCGGGCGCCGTACCAACTAACACGGATGCGCCGCGGAACCGTGTAGCCGGGCTGCACCGCAAGTGCCCGAAAAACGAATCGCAGGCTATTATGGTCACCGCTCGGAATATCTGCGACAACACCTTCGAGCAGGATGTCGCGCCCTTCCAGGTCCGCCGCCAGCCGGTCGGACAATGCCAGGCCGCCTGCGAGCGAAGTCAGGCCAAAACCGGCAGCAATACAGCCGACGATGCCAAGTCGCTTTAGAATAGACAGAGCCAGCCCGATAGAAAGGATGGCACTTGAAGTTGCGATGGCGGGCAAAGCCGGGATCACCGCTACCAGGGCTGCTCCGGCGAGTACGCCCGCCGCCGCAGACTTCATGCTTGTTCTCCGGTACGTAAAGGGCTTTAACCAGCCTTGTTGTTGATGTTGAGGTAGTGATGCCAAGACGGGTTCTCGACAAGATCCTTCCCCACCACAGCGTGGTCAGAGAGCAATGGTTCCTGCGCCCTTTTCGCGCCTTGCTGGGCGATCCCGCGCTTTGGACGACCCATCGTAGAAATGTCTTGCGGGCAATGTCAGTGGGTATTTTGGTCTCTTTTATCCCGTTTCCGATTCACACAGCGATGGCCGCCATGCTGGCGCTTTACTTTCGCCTCAACATCCCCGTATCCATCCTCGCGTCGTGGTTCGCCAATCCCCTTACGATGGGCCCCCTCTACTACGGCGCCTACCGACTTGGGCTTATCCTGCTAGGCCAATCGCCTATGCAAGGTTCCATCGATTTCTCGCTGGCCTATGTATCAGATCATATCGACGAGATATGGGCGCCGCTGCTGCTTGGATGCCTGGTTATGGGTGTCGCCTGCGCATCAGCCTGTTACGCGCTTTTGAACTGGCTCTGGATCAGGCGCTTGCGCCGACGCTATCGATTACGGCGCGAGTCACGCCTGATGCGGGACTAGCGGGTGCGCTTGAGGGTGCCATTCTCAAGGGAAAAAACGCGATCCATCCTGGCGGCAATCGCGTGGTCATGTGTCACGACGACAAGGCTGGTCCTTAATTCTCGATTGAGCTCCAGCATCAACTCGAAAACCTGGTCGCCGGTGCGCCCGTCCAGATTTCCCGTCGGTTCATCGGCAAGCACCAGCGCTGGCCTGGCAATCAGGGCACGGGCTACTGCAGCTCGCTGACGCTCACCACCGGACAGCTGCCCCGGTTTGTGCGACAGGCGCTCGCCAAGCCCCACTTTTTTCAATAGTTCTCGCGCTTGCCTGGCAGCTTCTGTCGGGGCTATTCGAGCCACGAGAAGGGGCATTGCGACGTTCTCCAGCGCGCTGAATTCCGGCAGCAGGTGATGGAACTGGTAGACGAAACCGATCGACTGATTTCTCAACGTACCCCGCTGACGCTCGCCCAGGGTCGCTACGTCGTGACCCATGATCACAACCTCACCCGTGCTCGGTTTATCCAGGCCACCCAGCAGTTGTAACAGGGTGGTCTTGCCCGATCCCGATGCGCCAATGATCGCAACAAGGTCGCCCGCCATGATTTCCAGATCTACATCACGCAGAACATCGAGCTTACGACCACCCTCAAAAAACGACTTACACAGGGATCGGCAGACCAATACCGGCTGCGCTTCAGTTGCCTTAGTATCGTCACTCATAGCGCAGCGCCTCCGCCGGTCGTGTTCGCGCAGCGCGCCAGGCCGGATAAATCGTTGAAAGTGTGCACAGAACGAGAGCCGTCGCGCAGACCGTGACCAGATCCGAGGCACGTACCTCGGAGGGTAGATCACTGATGAAATAGACATCCGGCGCAAGAAATCGGGTATCGAATGCGGCTTCCAGGGCGTGAATGAGAGTCTCTGTGTTCGATGCAATCAGGATGCCCAGAACGACTCCCAGAACGATACCGAGCACACCCACCAATGTGCCCTGGATGGTAAAAATCGCCATGATGCTGCCCGGACTCGCCCCCATGGTGCGCAAGATTGCAATATCCGATTGCTTGTCCTTGACCACCATGACGAGCGTCGAAACGATATTAAATGCGGCCACCGCAACAACCAGCAACAGAACTGTAAAAAGCATTCGCTTGCTAAGTGCGATGGATCGAAAGAAGTTTCGGTGTTGCCGCGTCCAGTCGCTAACAAAGTAGCTACCGCCCATCTTTATGGCAACCTCCCGTACGACTTCAGGCGCAACAAACAAGTCGTCCAGTTTCAGCCGTAATCCAGTAACGCTATCGCCCATTCGGTAGAGCTTTGCCGCATCGTCCATGTGTACAAATGCAAGTCCACGATCATATTCATACATGCCAGCCTCGAACGTACCCGCTACGGTAAAGCGCCGCACCCGAGGCATGATTCCCGCTGGTGTCACGGCCCCCTGATTGACTGCCATAATGACCTTGTCGCCCTTCGTGACAGCCAGTTCACGAGCAAGAGCCACTCCCAGAACGATCCTGAACGAGCCCGCCTCAAGGTCATCGAGGCTGCCACTTTTCATTTTTTCGCCGATACCCGAAACGGACAATTCTTCGAGCGGCAAGACACCCCGTATGGCCACCCCGCTGACTGCATCATCATGAACAAGCATGCCCTCGCCTTCGATAAATGGCGCGGTTTGCAAGACACGCGGGTTCTCCCCTGCCAGCTCCGCGGCCGCCTGCCAGTCACGGATTCCATCTTCGTATCCGGTGATCGCCGCATGAGACGTCATGCTGAGAATCCGCAGCCGTAATTCGGTTTCGAAACCATTGACCACCGACAACACCACAACCAGAACGGCAACGCCCACCGCAATGCCGAGGATCGACATCGTCGATATAAAAGAAATAAATCGATTGCCGCTGCGGCTCACTATGTAGCGCAGCCCGACGAAAACTTCGTAGTAGCGGTTTTTTGTCAGCGCGGATTCCGTCGCGTCAGTGCTCATAACGAAGCGCCTCCGCCGGTTCGGTCTTTGACGCTCGCCATGCCGGGTAAATCGTCGACAGCGAACATAACAGGAAAGCGAGCCCTGTCACGCGCACAATGTCCGGCATTCTGACATCCGATGGCAGCTGCGCGATGTAATAGACGTCGGCTGGCAGGAACTGAACCCCCAGGAGCGCCTCAATCTTCGGAACAACATCCTCGACATGGATCGCCAGGGGGATACCGAGTGCCGCCCCGAGAAGCGTTCCGACAAGACCGATAACAAGTCCCTGGACAAGAAAAATCCGCATTACGCCACCGGGAGCCAGGCCCAGTGTCCTGAGGATCGCGATCTCCGAACGTTTGTCCGTGACAACCATGACCAGTGTGGCGACGATATTGAAAGCCGCCACTGCGACGACCAGTAGAAGGACGATAGTCATCATCGTTTTCTCGAGGCGAACCGCGCGAAAATAGCTGGCGTTTTCCTCTGTCCAGTCAGTGCCGCGGACCTGCCCACCTATCGACGCGGTCAACCGGGCGGATACCGACGGTGCAAGAAACATATTTTCGAGCCGCAGGCGCAAGCCACTTACGTCATCGCCGATTTCGAGTATGGCCGCGGCATCTCTCAGGTTTACCAGGGCCAGCAAACTGTCATGTTCCTGCATGCCCACTTCAAATATGCCGCTGACGGTAAGGCTTCTGAGCCGGGGTATCAGCCCCGCCGTGCTGCCCCTGGGAACCATCAATGTCACCGTGTCGCCTGGCGCGACTCCAAGCTGCCCGGCAAGCAATCGACCCAGGATGATGTTGTTGCTACCAGGCACAAGTTCATCCAGCCGACCAGCGATGAGATTTTCGCCGACCTGGGAGACGGCCTCCTCCTTCCCGGGCAATACCCCGCGCACCAGCACCGCTTTCAGTCTCGAACCATTGCCCAACATGCCCTGAATCTCGACAAACGGGGCCGTCCCGATAACATCGGGATCCACCGATACAGTCTCCGACAGTTCCTGCCAGTTTCCGAGACGGTGACCCGGGCCGCTGATCGAAACATGTGACGTCAATGCCAGCAATCTCTGCCGCAGTTCATTCTCGAATCCGTTCATTACCGACAGAACCACTATCAGAGCGGCGACGCCAACCGCTACCCCGAACAGCGACATCAGGGAAATAAAGGATACGAATTGGTTTCTCCGCCGCGCCCGCAGGTAACGCAGGCCAACGAATATTTCTAGCGGTCGAAACATGGCGGGCAATTAAACCACATCCAGCAATACATCGACTCGGGATGCAATAGTTATTTCCTCGGCACTCACATGGCAGCGATAGGCAATAATTTCAACGCCGGCATTGGCTGCGGCGACCAGGGCGGCACCATACTCCGGGTGAATTTCGCTTGCTGCCCGGACGGTGGAAATATCGTCGCGCTGGACACAATAGAGCAACACAGCACGCATACCCTGTCTTGACCGGGCGGCCAGCATATCGAGGTGTCTGACTGCCCGCTTGCTGACTGCATCCGGAAAAAAAGCGACACCATCGCTACCGGCTGCAGTGACACTCTTTACCTCCAGCAGACAGTTATCCATCCCTTCACCCAGGCTCAACAGGAAATCGACACGCGCGCGAGGATTATCCATTTGGACCTCTGTACGTATGCCGGCCGGCGTGCCGATTTCCCCGATACGGCCATCGATCAATGCCTCATGAACGAGTCGGTTTGCCAGGCTCGCATGTATGCCCACCAGCACCCCCGGTCTCGATTCAACGATCTCCCAACCCAGCGGGTACTTTCGCCGTACATTGGATGAGACCGACAACCATACCCTTGCGCCAGCACTATCGCAGCCAAACATGGCCCCGGTATTGGGACAATGGACGGTCCTCATAGTGCCGTTTTCGAGCCGCACATCGGCCAGGAATCGCTTGTAGCGACGGACGAGGCGAGCTTCGATAAGAGGTGAAGATGGCCGCATGGAGGCACACACTACGTGGGCGCCAGCAGGGACTCAATCAAAAACGTGACGAAGTCGTACTGGATTTTAGCCCAAGGAGTGGTATATTCGGCACGTAGTCAAGCCGGAGATTTCCTGCATGAACACCAACTTAGCAACGATACTTACAATTTGCGCGATGTTAGCCGTCGGTACCGTCCAGGCGGACGACCTGCTGATCGACAAAGTTGACCAGAGCGCAGCGGAACGGGATGCACGTCCACCGCGTGGCGCGACGATGGGCAGCGTTGAGACACGATTCGGCAAGCCTGCGATGCGAAACAATGCGGTGGGTGATCCGCCGATCACCCGGTGGGAGTATGGCGACTTCCTGGTTTTCTTCGAGTACGACCGGGTCATCGACACCGTCGAAAAACCAAAAAACCGAAGCTAGACCCCAAGTCTCTCCCGGGCGGCTGATTTCTTTCCGAAATCAGTCGGTCTCCTGTGTGTTCCCAAATAGCGACAACCAGCCCCGGCTACTCGCGGCAAATGACGCCAGACACGGGTGGCTCACGCATCGGGTATGAGAGAATGGGCGTCTTTGCCACCGCAAGCCGCCATGACTGCCTACCCGGGTCTGACAAAAGGAATATCCGGCACCGCACCCGGAACGATCAGCCGACTGGGACAGCTATACGGATGTTCGGCGGCGCTGGCCGTCACAGAACTTGCCACGCGGCACAATGGACCGACACTACTGGTCGTCCCCGACCCCCAGCAGGCGGATCAGATCGTCGACGAACTGTCCTTCTTCGCGGAAGACGATCTGGGCATCGAGCTTTTTTTCGATAGCGAGACACTTCCCTACGACGCCTTCTCACCTCACCCGGATCTCGTCTCGAGACGTCTTGCCGTTCTCAGCCACTTGCCGGCACTCGACAAAGGCGTGGTCGTCGTTGCCATATCGACACTCATGCAACGGCTACCGCCTTCTGACTGGGTTGGCGCCAGCAGCTTGATGCTCGATGTCGGCTCCACGCTGGATGTTGACGCCTTCCGCACGAAGCTGACCGCGGCAGGATATGCATCGGTGCCCCAGGTTGGCGAGCATGGCGAATTCGCCACGCGAGGATCGATCATCGATATTTTTCCAATGGGCGCGGATTTTCCCTATAGGGTCGACCTGTTTGACAAGGAAATCGATTCGATCCGCCGCTTTGACCCTGTCAGTCAGCGCTCCACCGAAAAAATCGACAGCGTCCGGTTATTGCCGGCGCGAGAATACCCGTTTACACCCGCAGCGAGGCAGTCATTTCGCGAGGGCTTTCGGGAACGATTTCCCCAGGATCTGAGCCGCGTGCGGGTTTATCGTGACGTGTCGGACAACATTGCGCCCGGAGGTATCGAATACTACCTGCCGCTTTTCTTCCGAAAAATGGCCACCCTCATCGACTATTTGCCTGACAACGCCCAGGTAGTGACGCTCCAGGATTCGATTGCGGCGGCAGGCGGTATCTGGCGGGGCATTGGTGATCGCTACGAACAACTGTGCCACGATCTGGAAAGCCCGCGGCTGAAACCGGAGGAGCTATATGTAACGCCTGACGAATTCAGGAATTCTCTCAGGCGCTACCCCATCACTGATATCCAGGGCTTCAAGCGGGTGTCCGCAGGCGACAACCTCGGCACCTCGCTGCTGCCCCCGATCCAGATGACGGGCAAGCGCTCTGAGCCGGGACGTCAATTGCTCGACTTTCTCGATCGATTCAGGGGTCGCGTGCTTTTCACCGCCGAGTCACCCGGGCGTCGCGAAGCCCTCGTCGAGCTGCTGGCGGCACAAGGCCTCCGGCCGGCGATCACCACAGGCTGGAAAAGCTTTCTTGCCTCGCGGGAGCGGTTTTCTCTGGCCGTGGCACCGCTGGATGAAGGTGCAATTATCACTCAGGCCGGTTTTGCGATCATCCCCGAATCATCCATATTCGGGGAACGTGCGCGGCCGAAACGCCCCCGCAGGCGCCGCGGCAAGGATGCCGAGAGTGTCATCCGTCAGCTTTCGGATTTGACAATCGGTGTCCCCGTTGTCCATGCGGAATACGGGGTCGGACGCTACCTGGGTCTGCAGACATTGACGGCAGGCGGCCGCACCGGTGAGTTCCTTACTCTCGAGTACGCTGGTGACGACCGTCTGTATGTCCCGGTGCAGTCTCTGGATCTCATTTCCCGCTATACGGGAACTTCTGCCGAGCACGCGCCCCTGCATCGCCTGGGCAGCGACCAGTGGCTCAAGGCGAGGCGCCGGGCGGCGAAAAAGGCCCGCGACGTCGCTGCCGAGCTTCTCGATGTCTATGCACGCAGGGCGGCGCGCAGCGGGACCGTCCATCATTATGACGAGGCCGAGTTCCGCGCTTTCTGTGAGGCATTTCCATTCGACGAGACGCCAGACCAGGACCAGGCGATACAGGACGTCATCGAGGATCTCCGCGCACCACGGCCCGCCGATCGCGTCGTGTGTGGCGATGTTGGCTTTGGCAAGACGGAAGTCGCGTTGCGCGCAGCCTTTATTGCAACGCAGGATGGCGGCCAGGTCGCGATCCTGGTGCCGACTACGTTGCTCGCTCAGCAACACCAGCAGACGTTTACGGACAGATTCGCGGACTGGCCCGTGCGTGTCGAGGTGCTGTCCCGTTTCAGCACCGGCAAGCAAGCCGAATCGGTCTTGTCGGGGATGGATTCCGGCACTGTCGATATCGTGATCGGGACGCATCGTCTTCTGCAAAAGGGTGTTTCTTTCAGGAATCTGTCGCTGGTCATCATCGATGAGGAGCATCGTTTTGGCGTGCGCCACAAGGAAGCGTTGCGGAAAATGCGCGCCAATGTGGATGTGTTGACCCTGACGGCAACACCCATTCCGAGAACGCTCAACATGGCGATGGGCGGATTGCGCGATCTGTCGATGATCGTCACGGCGCCGACCGAGCGTCTGGCAATCAAGACCTTTGTCACCGAGTGGAAGGACCCTCTCATCCGCGAGGCCTGTCTCCGGGAGATCCGGCGCGGGGGGCAGATCTACTTTCTGCACAACCGTGTCGAGACTATCGAGAAAGCTGCCAGACAGCTGGCGGAGCTGGTGCCCGAGGCGCGCATCAAGATTGCTCATGGCAAGATGCGCGAGCGTGAACTCGAACAGATCATGCTCGATTTCTATCACCGTCGCTTCAATCTGCTTGTTTGCACAACGATTATCGAGAGCGGTCTCGATGTACCCACAGCGAATACGATCATCATCGAGCGGGCTGATCGTCTCGGTCTTGCCCAACTCCACCAGCTACGAGGCCGGGTCGGTCGCTCGCATCATCGGGCCTATGCCTACCTGATCACCCCACACGAATCCGCAATGACGCCCGATGCCGTGAAACGCCTGGAGGCTATCGAATCGCTCGAAGAGTTAGGTGCCGGTTTCATGCTGGCCACACATGATCTCGAAATACGCGGAGCCGGAGAATTGCTCGGTGCCGACCAAAGCGGACAGATACACGAGATCGGTTTTGCGATGTACATGGAATTGCTTGAGCGCGCAGTCCGTCATCTCAAGAGCGGTCGCGAGCCCGATCTTGAATTGCCACTGGAGCACGGCACCGAGGTCGACATCGGTGAGGTGGCCCTGATTCCCGATGATTATGTACCCGACGTCCACATGCGCCTGGTGCTCTACAAGCGCATTTCATCCGCGCAAGACGAAGAAGCACTGCGGGAACTCCAGGTTGAAATGATTGATCGATTCGGCCTGTTGCCGGACCCCGCGAGGATGTTGTTCCGGCTCGCCGAAATCCGCTTGAAAGCGTCAAATCTCAGGATTGGAAAGGTAGAAGCGGGTCTGGCGGCCGGTCATTTCCGTTTCCAGGATGACACCCCGGTCGAACCGGCAACTCTGATTGGTCTTATTCAGGGCCAGCCTGCGGTCTATCGGCTGGACGGCCAGCACAAGTTGCGTTTCAATCGCGATATGCAGACCATCGAACAGCGGCTGAGAGTGTTGCACGAATTGCTGGATCATCTCGCGGAGCGAGCAGGATAGAAAATGCCCAGGACACCCGGCCTTTGCTCTGGATTGATCGGACTTGCCTGCGTAGCGGTCGCTGGCAGCGCAATAGCACAATCGACCATCGCGGGCGATGGGCTCGCTCGTTACCGGGTCGAAGTCCTTGTCTTCAGGAATCTCGATACCGCAGCGGATAGCGAAGACCCTGGAAGACCCCCTATGCCGCCAGCCCCGATAGAGGAATCGGACCCGTACTTCGGCGCCAATCCAGGAGACGGAGAGTCTGAGGCAATCGATGCGATCGGGGAAGGGCAAATCGTAGCGTCCGAGAACAGTGGGACTGGAACACTGGCCGCCGGGACACCCGAATCATTGTTCTTCATCCCCTCGGATGCATTCCAACTGGATGAGGTCGCCGCCCGCATCCGCAGAAGCCGGGGTTATCGACTGCTATTGCACGAATCCTGGAGCCAGCCGGGGTTTCCCTCGGCAGCTTCCCGGCCAGTCGATCTGCTCGTTCTGGAGCAGCTAAGAAGCCTCGACCCCGTGACCGACGACACAAGGCCCCCGGGCGCGAACAGACTCACAGCGCCATCTCCGGGCATCGGCGGAGCTCGAAGCCCCGTTCTGCCGTCGCTGAGCGGGACTATCACGCTGTACAGAAGCCGATATCTGCACCTGAGCGTTGATCTTTCGTTTTTGACGGAAGAAGGCACTCGATTTGTAATTCGTCAGCACAGGAGAATGCGCAGTAGCGAATTGCATTACCTGGATTCGCCTGGACTCGGCGTTATCGCTCTCGTCGTACCCATCACGATTCGCCGGACCGAGGACGATATCGACCATCCGGTTGATGCGCCCCCGGCGATCCAGGGAAGCTCCGATTTATTCTGAGGTTCCCTGGTCTAGCTACCCGAAGCCTGACTGCCACCAGCCGCCTTTGAGGCCTCCAGCGCCGAAACCGTTGACTCGATAAGAAGTGCAACCGATTCGTCCTGTCCGGGTTTTAGCGCTGCAACACCGCCGCTGACGGTGATGTATTTTCCCGTCGGGGACTTCGGGTTGTGGATACACAGTTCCTTGACCCGATTGCAGACCAACTGGGCAAACTCGATCGCGTCACCAGACCCCATCGATGCGGCCAGACAAGCAAAACGCTGACCATCGTAACGCACACACAAGTCGCTATCTCTTCTAAAGCAATTTCGAATCGCCTGTGCGACCAGACGAAGACACGAATCACCTGCTCCCCGTCCAAAAGTCTCGTTGTAAATCGAGAAAAAATCGATATCGAACAAGAACAGGGTCAGGCTCCTGGACACCAGTGCGCTGGCCGCCCATTCGCGCGCCAGAACGTCGTCGAAGTAGGCCCTGCTGTAAAGACCCGTCAAACGATCTTTGGGAACGTGCGTTCGGGCGTCGCGCAGAGCATCTTTCTGGGTGTCGCGCTGGACCTGCATGTCCCTGATCGCACCGACGTCCCTCGCAATGGCTATCCACCAGGCGACCTTTTCCTTTTCGACAACAGGCGCGACGCGGAGTTGATTCCAGAAGAGTCCGCCATCCTTGCGGTGGCTTCTGATCAGCACATCGCATTCGCGGCCCGCCCGCAATGCAACTCTCAGTTCCTGTATCGATTCCTGGTCTCTGTCCTCGCCTTGCAGGAAGCTGAAGTTCCTGCGCAACAATTCGCTACGGGGATAACCGCACATCGCCTCAAAAGCCGGGTTGACGTACACAATCGGCAAATCTTCGTCGCTCGCATCTGCAACAGCGACCCCATCCGTGGTTGTGTCAATTATTTTTGTCAGTACGCTGTTTTTAAGACGTATCACCAATGTCTCCGCAGACTAGCAAGCCTGTGTTCCGGATGAAGCGGATCGATGCTTCCCTAGAGAGATTCCACCAGGCCTTTCAGCAACAGGTGGACATGCTCCATGCCCGTTTCCAGGTTCTTGTAAATTTCGTCGTGGATCTCACCACCTCTTCCGGCGGCCATGTTCACGACAACAATGCAGCAAGCGTACTTGAGCTTGAGCTCCCGGGCTAGTGCCGCCTCTGGCATTCCCGTCATGCCGACATAATCGCAGCCGTCGCGTTCCATGCGATCGATCTCTGCAGTCGTTTCAAGTCTTGGCCCCTGGGTTACCCCATAGGTTCCGCCATCAACAAGCATGACGCCGGCCCGGCCTGCCGCAGACAAGGCCAGCTCACGCATCTCATCGCTGTACGGTTTGGTGAAGTCAGCGTGCTCGACGTCCCCGGGTGGCGCATCGAAGAAGGTATGCTTGCGGCCCCAAGTGTAATCAATAATCTGAGCTGGCAGGGCGATGCAAGGCGGCTGCAGCGATCTGCGGATTCCACCAACCGTATTTATCGCCAGCAGGCGCTCGACCCCGAGTTCTTTCAATGCCCAGATATTTGCCTGGTAGTTCACGCGGTGCGGGGCAATGCTGTGTTGATCGCCATGTCGCGCCAGGAAGGCAAGCTCCACGTCGCCGAGCCGGCCGCACAGTAAGGGCGCCGATATCTGCCCATAGGGCGTTTCAGGCCTGTGCTCTTTTGTCCCCTTCATGTCCGGCAGGCCGGTCAGTCCGCTGCCGCCGATTATTCCAAGCCTGCTCACGGGGCAACGTCCTCATCGCCCACCGCATAGACTTCACTCAGATGCCTGAAATGCTCGTGATAGTCCATCCCGCAACCGAAAACATATTCGTCCTCCACTTCCAGCCCGACAAAATCTGCTTCCAGACCCGCCACACAACGGTCATGTCGCTTCCTGACCAGTACGGCCGACTTTACTTCACGAGCGCCCTCCCTGGTGCAACGTTCGATGATCGCTTGCAGCGTCAGTCCTTCATCGAGAATATCGTCTACGACCAGTACCGATCTGCCCTGCATGTCCAGTCTTGGACCAGCGAGCCAGACCACCTCGCCACCGGTAGTCTGGCCGACATAGCGGCTCACATGGACATAATCCAGCTGATGCAGGAATCCGAACCGGTTCTGTAGCCAGACAGCAGGAATCAATCCCCCCGTCATTACCGCCAGCACAATCGGATTTGTGTTCGACATGCACGCGGTGATTTCGGCGGCCATCCGATCCAGCGCATCACGTACAGCGCCCGCGTCATGTATCAGGCGCGCGCTGTCTTTTATGCGGAGCAAATCCGCCAGATCATCAGGCACTCCACTCTCCCTGGGCATCCGCGCCACGATATCGAAATCCTTTTGTCATCCATCCAGCACCAATTCCGGCCTGTCGGCGAGATGTGCGAGCGTTACCCTGGCCTGGCGCCAAAGCGGGGATTTCACCAATTCACTCCACTCAGGCGCCTTGCGTCCGTGAAGACGGGCCAGGCGGACCTGGCTGGCCGGATCACTACGCTCTTCAAGCAAGCCAAGTACCGCAACAGCGGCGTCTCTGTCATTGCACACCAGCACCATGTCACAACCGGCACCCAGGGCGGCGCGTGCCCGATCACATGGACCACCGACGACCGCCGCTGCCTCCATCGACAGGTCATCCGAGAAAATGACTCCCTGGAATCCCAGCCGCCCTCTCAATTCGCTACCCAGCCACCAACTCGAAAAACCGGCTGGTTTTACGTCCAGTTGTGAATAGACGACGTGAGCGGGCATGACCGCTTCCAGCTGCGTCGGGATCAGGCGCTCATATGGCTGCATGTCTTCCATGATGTCTGCATAAGGCCGGTGATCTTCGGGCAAGGCCTTGTGGGAATCCGCAACCACGGCGCCATGACCGGGAAAGTGCTTGCCGGTCGCAACCATCCCGGCAACGCGCATGCCTGCGCAATAACGGCTGGCCAGAACGGCGACGACTTCGGCGGATCGATGAAATGAGCGATCGCCGATCACTTCGCTGACACCGCGATCCAGATCAAGCACGGGGGCAAAGCTGATATCTACGCCGGCGGCTCGCAGCTCAGCCGCCATTATCCAACCACAGGACTGGGCGATCGATTTTGCCTCCTGCGGCAAAAGGTCATATAGCCGACCAATCCGGTGGACGGGCGGCAATACGGTAAAACCGTCCAGGCAACGCTGGACTCTACCGCCTTCCTGGTCGACCGCAACGATGAGGCGTGGCTTGCGCACGGCGTGAATATCATCAGTGAGCCGCGATAGTTGCCCGGGGTCAACATAGTTTCTGGAAAACAGAATGACTCCGCCCACGGCGGGATGACACAACAGCTCCCTTTCCTCCGAATCCAGCTCGGGCCCGTTGATATCGAGCATGACGGGACCGAGGGTCATGCGTGCTCCTCGATGTTCACTGGCGTGCCCGCCCGGACTTTGCCGAACAGGTCTATCACATCCTTGTTTCGCATTCTGATACAACCGTGTGATGCAGCAATCCCGACAGATTCACAATCGGGTGTGCCGTGAATGTAGATAAAGCGTCGCATGCTATCGACCTGACCAAGCCTGTTGCGCCCAACCTCCGTGCCGCTCAGCCACAGAATCCGACTCAGGATCCAGTCACGATCCGGGTATCGTGCAGCCAGTTCCTGGGACCAGATTTCACCGCTGGGCCGGCGCCCGACAAGCACTGAACCCTCCGCAAGGCAGTCACCGATCAGGGCGCGGATCGTATGACACCCCCGGGGCGTGCATTCACTCGCCATTTTCTCGCCCGCGCCATTGCGCGCAGTAGACACCCGGTATCTGGCGAGTTCTTCATTCCCCTGTAACAAAGTCAGGCACTGGGAAGCAAGACCGATATGAATCCGCCTGCCTTCTCGCTCATCCATCTCGCCAGGTCCCATACGGTTGCTCGGCAAGTCGCAGGTTGTAATACCTCGGATCGCCGCTCACCTCGTCTCCCAGCCATTCCGGCCGCGCAAATACCTCGCTTTCGCTGGACAGTTCGATCTCGGCAATAACCAACCCCGTATTCTCACCCGAAAATTCATCGATTTCCCACACATGTCCCTCGTGTTCCACGTGGTATCTCGTTTTTGTAATCACTCGCGCGGCACAGAATTCGGCCAGGATTTCCCTTGCTTCAGCAAGTGGCAAATCGTACTCGTACTCTTTTCTTGTGATTCCCAGGGTAAGACCCTTTAGATTCAGGGAGCCACATTGATCCGCGACACGGACGCGAACTGAAGAGGTATCGGACTCAGCGATGTAGCCTTGAATAATCTCTACAGATCTGGTCACGACGGCACGCCACTTTTCTGACGACAACAGAAATTTTCGCTCGATCTCGACAGCCATCAGTCACCATTCCGTTCGAATAAGGCGATCGATTCAACATGGGTGGTATGCGGAAACATATCCATTACGCCAGCCCCTTTAAGTCTGAATCCATATTCGCTAACGAGTACCCCGGCATCCCGGGCGAGAGTCGCGGAATGACAGGAAATGTAGACAATTCTTCTTACGCCGAGCTGCGCTATTACCGGCAGGATTTTTTCGGCTCCTGCCCGTGGCGGGTCAAGTAGCACCGATTCGAATCCCTCACCGAGCCATCGGGATCCACGACAATCTTCAAAAAGATCTGCGCAATGGAAAGTGATGTTTTTCAGATTGTTGAGTTCCGCATTCATCCTCGCTCGCGCAACGAGGTCCTCACCGCCTTCGACAGCTGTAACGCGGGCACCCATGCGGGCCAGCGGCAATGAGAAATTGCCAATGCCACAAAACAAATCGAGGACAGAGTCGCCACGATTGACCTCGAGTAGCTCTATCGCGCGCCTGACCATTTTTTTATTCAACTCGGCGTTGATCTGGATGAAATCAGTCGGCAGGAATCTGAAGTCGAGATCGAAATCATCCAGACGATAGCTCAGCATTTCGGCCTCACCGTTCAGGGGTGTAACGGTATCGAGACCCTTTGTCTGCAGATACACATCGACATCATGCTTCGTCTGGAAGGTATCGATGGCGACAAGATCTGCTTCAGTCGGTTTGTCCAGCACCCGCAGGACCAGCGCAGTTCTGTTTTCCGCCACACACACCTCAACCTGTGGGACCCGTCGCGCGATGCTTAGTCCGGCAATCAGCTCGGCAACCGGGACAATAAGATCACCGGCGGATCCGGCGAGTACGGGGCACCGCTTCGTGTCAGTAATGTAGGACTTGAACTTCTCACGAAAACCAACAAGAACCCGGCCCTTGCCATCAACCAGTCTCGCGCCGAGTCTTGCCCGCCGCCGGTAACCCCAGACAGGACCGGTCAGTGGCGCGTACTCTTCCTGCGCTTCAACCTGGCCAATCCGCCGGAGATTTTGCCGCAACACTTCTGCCTTTGCTCTCAATTGAGCGTCGGGCGCCAGATGCTGCAGGCTGCAAGCACCACACATCCCAAAATGCTCGCAACCCGGCTCTACGCGATCCGGGGAAGCTTCAATGATTTCTTCCGTGCGAGCTTCATCCAGATTCCGGCGGCGTCGCATACGAAGCATGCTGACCGTCTCTCCCGGTAGCGCACCATCGACGAATACCGTCTTGCCGTCGGTCTTCGCAACGCCCCTGCCATCGTGGGTAAGGTCTACGATTTTCACAATCTCCGCAGTCCGTTCCCGTCTCGCTCTCATGCGGAAGCATCCCACGCGTCCAGGAATTCGTCCAGATGCGGCTGCTTCTCACCCGCCAGATAGTCGCGCAATTTCCTGCACTCACCGGTGTATTCTGCATCATCCAGATTGCCGCGCATTCGTTCGAAATGAAGATAGACGAGGTAGGTATTGAGCACATCTGTTTCACAGTAGTTCCTGATCTCATCGACACGACCGGCTGCGTAGCGGTCCCATACCATGGCCCCGCTCATGCCGAGTTTTCCCGGCAAACCAAGCAAGACCGCAATCTCATCAAGTTTGGCGACTGCCCGATATTGATATCCGGCCAGTACATCCATCAGATCCAGGTGACGCCAGTGAAATCTCCCCAGATAGTTGTTCCACTTGAAACTCCTGTCGTCGTCACCGGTCTCCCAGTAACGATGCGCAGAGATGCCGTGCCGCAGAGCCCGGTAATGCAGGACCGGCAGATCGAAACCAGATCCATTCCAGGAAACTATATCCGGCGTAAAGCGATCCAGGCCATCGTAAAAACGCTTGACGATTTCCTTCTCGCTCGAATCAACATCGCCCAGGGTCCATAATTTCAACTCGTCGCGACTCCGAAGAAGAACGGAAATCGCCACGACGCAATGTTGGTGCAAAGGCAGAAACTCGCTTCCGGAGTGTTGCCGGCGCCTGGCAAACATGACCTGCGCGACGTCTTTATCATCAAGGTCATCCAGCTCATAATATCGCCGGCCGAAATCAAGATCGGGAATCGTTTCAATATCAAAAACGAGGCAATGCATGATGGTCAGTCGCGGACCCGCATGAGCACTGCAAACGCCACGATGAATCCGGCTTCATCAGTCAGGCTGATGTGACCCTCACCGATCCCGAGTTTCCTGCACATCGCCTCACCCCGTTGCGAATAGATAATTTCAGGACGACCCCACTCGTTTTGGATCGTACCGACGTCACGCACCCACATGCCATGCGCAAAGCCCGTGCCCATTGCCTTGACAACGGCTTCCTTCGCCGCGAATCTCATCGCGAGGAAACGTGTCGGATTCTTTTGTTTTTGGAATGCGTCAAGTTCCTGCTGCAGGAGAAGGCGCTGGACAAAGCGGTCGCCGAAACGATCAAGAGACCGCTGTATACGGTCCTGCTGGACGAGATCCGTACCGACGCCATAGATCATCTCAAACGCGCCTCAGTCATCAGGCGCTTCATTTCAATCACTGCCGTACTCAGGCCGTCAAAAATCGCACGCGCCACGATTGCATGGCCAATATTCAACTCCCTCACCTCCGGTATACGGGCCACTGCCTGAACGTTGTGATAATGCAGACCGTGGCCTGCATTGACCTCGAGTCCCAGTCCATCTGCAAAGGCCGCGGCATGCCGGATGCGCTCAAGCTCAACTTCCCTGACTTTCTCATCAACCGCATCCGCAAAACGTCCGGTATGCAGTTCTATCACGGGGGCACCGACTCTTGCTGCCGCGCTGATCTGGTCTTCGTCGGGATCAATAAAAAGTGAAGCGCGAATATTCGCCTCCGCCAATCGATCACAGGCATGACGAACCTTCTCCACCTGGCCCGCGACATCCAGACCGCCCTCAGTCGTCAGTTCTTCCCGCCTTTCCGGAACCAGGCAACAGTCTTTTGGGCGCAGATCGGTCGCGACCCCCAGCATTTCATCCGTTATTGCCATCTCAAGATTCATGCGGGTCTGCAAGACATCGATCATCGCCCGAAGATCCCGATCCTGAATATGCCGCCGGTCTTCTCTCAAATGCAATGTAATGCTATCCGCACCGGCCTGTTCGGCCATCAGAGCCGCATAAACCGGGTCAGGGTAACGGGTACCACGCGCCTGGCGGATTGTCGCCACATGGTCGATATTTACGCCCAGCAAAATTTTTTCACGCATCTTTCTAACACACCTTTTCCACCTGCCCTCCCCACTCATCAGGGTAATCCCTCAAGAACAACCCCTTTCCTGAAGGCGAGCTTGTCTATTTTGCCAGAATTCGGGGTACTCAGAGTCGCCCTTTCATCTCCATGAGCACCTTGCGTGTCTGCATGGGTCGATCGCCCAGGTACAAATGAAGTGCTGCACGAAGCAGGCGGTGAGCGTCGCCAAGCGCCTCCCTGGTGTCGAGCGAGTCTGAATGCAGGGCCAGCAGCGATGCTCCACTGACGACAAGCCGGCCCTGCCGATTGTTCGCAACTTTTCTGGGGCCGTGCTCGAGCACATACTCATAGCGCGCATCAGTGCTGATCATTTCACCGCTGGATTCGTCGCTGAGCAGATTCAGCCCATAGCCCAGCTCCTGCAACAAGCGCTTCTCAAATATTCTCAATGCAATTGCTTCCGGTTTCGTGCCGGCCAGCGTGTGCAGGGTTTCGGTATAGATTTCGAACAGGTTCGGATGCGGATCATGCCGCTGCACAAGACGCAGAATCAGCTCGTTGACGTAGAACATGCTCATCAGGCGACGTCCCGTCGCACGCAGCGCGGGACCGGTGGGCTCGACCCCGGTCAGCGTGAAAAGCTCCCCGCGTCCCTGCCATGAAACCGTTAGCGGCTGAAAGGGCGCCGGAGCGATGCGCCTGCGCCGCCGCACCTGCCGTACGCCTTTGGCGACAACGCCGACTCTCCCGTGACCCGAGGTAAACAGGTCGAGAATCTCGCTTGAATCTCTGAACGATCGATGATGCAACACCCACGCCGGTTGCAGCGCTACATCCTGTCTTGCGGTCATTGGATGTCGAAACCGAGCCTGAGGAGTTCCTTTTCGTTGTCCGACCAGTTCTCACGCACACGAACCCACAATTCGAGATGAACCTTCTGCTTAAGAAGGTGTTCCAGATCGATGCGAGCGGACTGACCGCATTTCTTGAGTTGCCCGCCACGCTTTCCAATCACAATTGATTTGTGAGCTGACCGTCCTACCCAGATAATCGCCGATATTCTGGCGAGCCTTGGCGACTTCTCCAGCGCCTCTATCTCGACGGTAAGACCGTAGGGGAGCTCCTGATGCAGCCGCTGCATCAGTTTCTCCCTGATGATTTCCGCACAATGGAATTTTTCGCCACGATCAGTCACCTGGCCGGCGTCGAAAAATGCGGGATTCTCAGGCAGGAGCTTGATCACCTCGCTCCGTAACGCCTCCACGTTGCTGCCTTTTTTCGCCGAGATCGGCAAGATGGCGGCAAACTCCCCCCGTCCTGCCAGCTCTTCTATAAACGGCAGCAATCGTTCGCGCGGGTGCACGATGTCGACTTTATTTACTGCAGCTATTACCGGACGACCGGAGCCAACCGCCTTGACAAGGACATCGGCATCCTCTTTCGTCCATCGCAGCGCCTCAGTCAGGAACACGACGATATCCGCATCAGGCATCGACGAAGTAGCCGCCCTGTTCATCGCCCGATTGAGTGCGTTTTTGCGACCCCGGTGCAAACCAGGCGTGTCGACAAACACTATCTGGGCGCCATCCCGATTATCAATACCAAGGATCCGGTGGCGTGTCGTCTGAGCTTTCGGGGTCACAATACTGACCTTGCGGCCCAGCAAGCGATTGAGCAGCGTTGATTTTCCGACATTCGGCCGGCCAACCAGCGCGGCATAGCCACAACGAAACCCGTTGTCAGTCATTGTCACCACTCATCTCCGGGCTTCCGGACAGAGTTTCAATCATCCGCCCCGCCGCTTCCTGCTCCGCTTGCCTGCGGCTTCGACCACCTCCACTTGAGGTCCTTCCGCTATCGGCCAGTGTGCATGACACCAGGAAAGTTTGTTTGTGCGCCTCTCCGCTCCGAGACTCCATTGTGTATACCGGCAGAGGCAATCCGCGCGACTGAAGCAATTCCTGCAAGCGTGTCTTGGAATCTTTCAGTTCGTCCGCGGGCGGCAGCGTGTCCAGCCTGTCCCGAAATAAAGTCACCACCAATTCCCGCGTCACATCAAAGCCCCCATCGATATAGGCTGCACCGATGATCGCTTCCAAAGCATTCGCGAGAATAGATTCACGGCGATAGCCGCCGCTTTTTAGCTCCCCGGAACCAAGCTTCAACCAGTCCCCCAGACCGGCGTCCATCGCCAGCTGTGCCAGTGTTCCGCCTTTGACCAGGCTGGCACGTAGCCGACTCAGGTCGCCTTCGGTTGCGTCCGGCAAGCGCCGATACAGAGCCTCCGCAATGATAAACCCGAGAACAGCGTCGCCAAGATATTCGAGTCTCTCGTTATGTTGTCCTGTTGCGCTGCGGTGAGTGAGCGCGTGATCCAGATGTCCGGGATCCCTGAAACGGTAGCCGAAAGTTTTTTCGCACCACAGACCGGCTTCGGTCAACGAGCGATCTCGACCGAGGTATCAAAGTCGGCGACGAGATTGAGATTGCCCAGGTAGGTGACCCGTCCCTCATAGGCCGCGCGGACGTTATAGCCAGCCGCCGTCCGGGTGACTTCCACATCACGTGCAGTGATGCTGTCAATATACTCAATATTAAAGCGCGCCTCGATCGATTTCCGGATCTGATCCGGGGTCGGACGCTCTCCCTTGAATTCGTCCCGGACCTTTTCGAGCGTGGCCTGTATCTTGCCGAACTCCATATAGACCGGTATCAATTTGATCCCGGCGAGCAGAAACATCCCCATAAAAGCCGCGACGATCAGAAAACCGAGTGCCGTTATTCCGGATTGTCTGTGCATCATCTTCTTTCCTCTAGTCATTTTTCAATAGATCAAGGAACCTTTGATTTATTCTGAGCGAAGTAGGTTGTGGTCCAAAATGTTCAGATTTGTAATGCCCTTTGGGTGCAAGGCGCGAATAGCACGTAATAGCTCGCTATTGCGAAGATTCGCAACGCGGAAGCTGGACATTTTGGACACAAGATACGAGTTCATGAATAGATCAGAGGTTCCTCAAATTATGCGATCGCCGATTCTCTTCCAGTCCAGGCTCGACGAGTTCCAGTCCCAATTCATCCAGATTGCAACCGCTTTTCCGACCAGATTTTCCTCCGGCACGAATCCAACGCCTTCGTAGCGGCTGTCCCGGCTATTGTCGCGATTATCACCCATCATGAAAAAGTGTCCTTCCGGAACACGAAATTCTCCCTCTTTCCCATACCGCCCCGGGAGAATCAGAATCTCGTGTTCGATGCCGTTAATTGTCTCTATAGCGAGACGCGGACCGGACCCGCTTCTCCCCTCGTACCAGCCATTCAGTTCAATGGGCACCGGATCGCCATTGACAAAAACCTGCTTGCCCCGGTACGTGATAACGTCACCCGGCAATCCAATCAGCCTCTTGATGTAATTGGTGCTCGGATCGGACGGCAATCTGAAAACCACGACATCGCCCCTGCGGGGATTGCCGATCTGCAAAACCTTGGTATTCAAAACCGGAAGTCGCATACCGTAGGTAAACTTGTTGACGAATATGAAGTCTCCCACCAGCAGGGTCGGCATCATCGAACTTGATGGGATTCTGAAGGGTTCGAAAAGGAACGAGCGTACCAGCAGGACGAGGAGAATAATCGGGAAAAAGGAACGGGCATACTCGACCACGACGGGTTCCGGCGTCGCGGCACCGCCCGCCCGCCGCGGTCTGAGCACCAGCATGTCCAGCGCCCATACGCTACCGGTCAGGAGGGTAGCGATAACCAGAAGAAGGGAGAAATCCAAATCTTAACCTCGTTGCATTTAGCCGGGCGGAGTATTGGTTATTTCTTTTCGACCTGCAATACCGCCAGGAATGCTTCCTGTGGAATCTGTACTGAACCAACCTGCTTCATTCGTTTCTTACCAGCTTTCTGCTTTTCCAGCAGTTTGCGCTTGCGACTCACGTCACCGCCATAGCATTTGGCCGTCACGTTCTTGCGCAGCGCCTTGACTGTGCTTCTGGCGACTATCTGGCCCCCAAGGGCCGCCTGGATGGCGACATCGAACATCTGCCGGGGTATGAGTTGCCTCATCTTTTCCACCAGGTCTCGCCCTCGCCGTTCGGCATTCTCCCTGTGAACGATCAATGACAAGGCATCTACCCGCTCGCCATTGATCAGTATTTCGAGTTTGACCAGACGGGCCTTCTGGTAACGGACGAAACTGTAATCGAGTGATGCGTAACCCCGGCTCGCCGACTTGAGGCGATCAAAAAAATCCAGCACGACCTCCGCCATGGGCAACTCATATTCCAGTGACATCTGGTTGCCCAGGTACTGCATCTTCTTTTGAACCCCGCGTTTCTCGATGCAAAGCTTTATGACAGCGCCAACGTGCTGTTCCGGCACCAGAATAGACGCCGCAATGATGGGTTCTCTCAATTCGGCGATCATGCCACTCTCTGGCAGATTCGACGGATTGTCGATGTATTTCACCGTCCCATCAGTCGTTACCAACTCATAGACCACTGTCGGAGCTGTCGTGATCAGGCTGAGATTGTATTCGCGCTCCAGCCTTTCCTGGACGATTTCCATGTGCAGCATGCCCAGGAAACCGCACCTGAATCCGAATCCCAGGGCGGTCGAGGTCTCCGGCTCGAAATACATGGAGGCGTCATTTAGCTTGAGTTTCCGCAACGCCTCCCGGAAGGCCTCGTAGTCCTCGGAATTGGCCGGGAACAATCCGGCAAAAACCATCGGCTGAACCTGCTTGAATCCTGGCAGCGGTCGATCGCATGGCTCCCGATCCAACGTTATCGTATCGCCAACAGGTGCACCGTCTATCTCTTTGATCCCGGCGATGAGATAGCCCACATCGCCGGCTGACAACTCATCCCTGTCCTTCATCTTGGGAGTAAAGCATCCGACCCGGTCTGCCAGATGGCTTCTTCCGGTCGACATCACCCGTATCCGGCTGCCCTTGGGGAGGCATCCATTGACTACCCGCAACAAGGAAACAACGCCGACGTAGTTATCGAACCACGAATCGATGATCAGCGCCTGTAAGGGCGCGTCGTAATCTCCGTCCGGTGGCGGGATCCGCCGCACTACCTCTTCGAGAACATCAAGCACGCCTTGCCCGGTTTTGGCGCTCACATGGATGGCGTCGGTCGCGTCGATGCCGATGATTTCCTCGATTTCCCTGCACACCAGGTCCGGATCAGCAGATGGCAAGTCGATCTTGTTGATGATCGGTACCACTTCCATCCCCATGTCAATCGCCGCGTAGCAGTTCGCAACACTTTGGGCCTCGACCCCCTGCGCCGCATCAACCACCAGCAGCGCGCCTTCGCAAGCCGCGAGACTGCGCGAAACCTCGTAGGAGAAATCGACATGACCTGGCGTGTCGATCAGGTTCATTTGATAGTCTGTACCGTCTTTGGACTTGAACTGAAGCGTCACGCTCTGCGCCTTGATCGTGATCCCCCTCTCCCGTTCCAGGTCCATGGAATCCAGCACCTGTTCGGACATCTCGCGATCTGAAAGCCCTCCACAAACCTGGATAAACCGATCCGCAAGCGTCGACTTGCCGTGGTCGATATGGGCGATAATGGAAAAATTGCGAATTTGCTTCATGAGGGGAACGAAAAAAGACAGCTTGCAGGATCGGGCTTGCGGTCAGCGGCAGCCCTTTACGTCATCCTGGGGGCGGCGTGAAATTATATACGTTACAGGGCCCAAGCACCGTCGATCTTGTCTTGTCCCAACAACGGGTGGGTCAGGAAGCCAGCCAGCCCTGCACCCTTTTGGCATCAAGATGATAATGACAAAGTTCCACGCCATCTGCTGTCAGCACGGGAATCCGTGCCCCGTATTGCCTGATCAGGCAATCCGATGTGGAGATATCGACGATGGAGAGCCTGAACTCGACCCCGTCCAAAAGAGCGCGCAATTCCTGCTGCAGGACGTCGCAAAGGTGACAATCTGCGCGGCTGTATAGAACAAATTCCGGATTTTCCGCCCCCTCCCCGGTCATCATGGCCGCTCAGGATCCGCTATGGGGCACTCGCGTCCGGTTCGCTCCAGCACCCGGGGATGAAAGAGTGAATCGCGATCATGACCGCGACCGTACCGTCGCGCGAGCCACAAACCCGCCGATAGCCCGATAATCGCTCCCACGAGTGATGAGAGATCCCCGCCGGTATTCGCAGCAAAGGAGAACAACGCAGCCATCGCGAACATCAGAACGAGTGGCATCAGGTAAAGTACCAGAGAGGCTTTCAGCAAAGCAGTATCGCCAAGCCCGATGACAACCTGATCGCCGATTTGCAAATCGTTCCGATCGCTGACGACCTTTATCTCGCGCAAGCGATCACCAAGAAGACGGCCCAATAGTCCGCCACCACAGCCCCGCCCCTCCGCACAGCGCTGACAAGCTGCCTGGTTCCGGCAGCGTACCCAGGCCACGCCATCCTGAGTGCGCAATACGGTAGCGGACTCGCGAATCACTGTGCGGCAATGGCGGACGACTGTGCCCGCACCGAGCGTGCGATCATCCTGACGGTATCGCTGGGGACTTCCCCCACGGCTGTGACGTCGTATCCCTTGATTCGTGTGGAATAGGCATTCGCGCCACCGATCGTCGAATCACCCGCCAGCTCATTGGAATCCGGGCCAGCTGGCTCGACAAATACGGAAACCGACGCCACCCCATCGCTATAAACGAGGTGATCCACCGCCGCCTCGGATCCGGCCAGCACGGTTACTTTGGATGTCGTCATCTGGAAACCGTCTGGCATATTTGTCGCAAGCCAGCGTGACGACCTGTCCCTTTCCTCGGCTCTTCGCTTCTCGTCCTGAACGTGCCAGGTAAAGCCATCAGCAGCGATTGTTGGCTCAAGCCTGGAATCAGGGATGTAATCCGAAATGGAGATGCTGACAAAAAGCAGCTGTTCCATGACTTTCCCATCGAAATCGATCATCTGGGACTTGAGCGGCATGCCGGTAGCCTTGTCCATCCACAGCTTGTATCCGAATCGATAGCGATCTTTGGGGCGGATCGCAAACACGGTCGCCTCGCGGTTCATCTTTTTCACCGGTCGCAACATGACGAATTCGTAATGTTGCCCGATCTGCTCCGAGTATTGCGGGATCGCCGACCGAAGCGGGCCCCCATCTTCTCGCCGTTCAACAATGACGGTCTTCTGATCCGCAAATATGCAGGTCGTTTCTTCGTCATTACGGATAATTTCACGACCCGGCCCATCGAGCGCTGAAAGTCTCTCGCTGACCTTGCCATCCTCCACCTTGTGGACGACATACATGGTATCGACCTTGCCTTCTACGATATGGACAAAGGTTCCCTCATAATTGAGGTTCTCGATAGCCTGATCCATTTTATTGAGAAGGTGCCGTAACCCGTCGCTATCCGCGGCAACGGTGACCGAAAGCAGACAAAGCCCCCCGATCAGTGTTGGAACAATTCTTCTCATTGGGCTTCGACGGCGTCCTCGTCTTCCGCTTCCACTACACCCTCTTCAATCCTGTCATCTGTTCCCACCGGCGCCACGACCATGCGGGCGAGCGGTGCCTGTCCGCCCATCATCGAAGCATACTCGCTGTGAACCAGGTAGTACCTGCTCAAGCGGTTCGGGCTGCCTGCCTGGCGGGAATAGGCGGCCGGCACGGTGTAGGCGCTACCGCTGCCAACGGCGCTTACTTCTGCAACCGGTACCGTGACTGCCGGAACCTCCATATCCACGACGGCGCTCTGCTGCAGACCCAAGACGGCGACAACGGCGACCGACGCCGCGACGGCTGCACCAAGCAACGGACGCAACCAACGCGATTTGCCCCCGACAGCATCCGTCTGACGCAGCGAAACCTGGTCAACCGCCGTACTGATCGCTGCCCTGAACTCGACCGGGTTCAGCCCACCGATTTCTCCGCGCATCACATCGCCGATCACGGTCATGCGAAAAGCCGCGGCCCTCAATTCAGAGTCGCTGCCAAGCCTTCGTACAAAAAATGGACATTCCGACTCATCGAGTTCGTCGTCGAGAAATGCCGAGAGTTGTTCATCGCGGGTGGTCACTTTGCTCATCCTCAGTTCATTAGCGGCCGTAGCCTTTTATCTATCGCCTCGCGGGCCCTGAATATTCTTGACCTTACTGTTCCTACGGGACAATCCATCGACGTCGCGATCTCCTCGTAGCTCATGCCTTCCAGTTCCCTGAGCATGATTGCGGTACGCAAATCCTCCGGCAATGCCTCGATCGCCAGATTCACTGTTTCCCTTATTTCTTCGGACAACAGCTCTCCCTCGGGTGTACTGATGTCCTTGAGACGCCCGTGGAGCTCATATTGTTCCGGATTCTGCAAGTCCAGTTCGTAGTCCAGCGGTCGCCGGCGCGCGGCAACCAGGTAATTCTTCGCTGTGTTGATCGCAATTCGGTACATCCATGTGTAAAAGGCACTGTCGCCTCTAAATCCTGGCAACGCTCGATAGGCTTTTATAAATGCTTCCTGAGCCACGTCCTGCGCCTCCGACGGATCCCTGACATAGCGCATCACCAGCTTAATCACTTTGTGCTGGTAACGGCCAACCAGGACATCAAATGCCGACTTATCACCCTGCTGAATCCTCTCGACCAGCAGCTGATCAGCGCTTTTCTTGCCGATATCGACGAACCCCTTGGCCTTCCGGCAAGCCCACTCACCACTGAGATAGACCCGACCTGTCGTTTAAAGTTCTGAATGACGTTGCCGAATGATCGGCAAGCGGTTGATTGCCCGCGAATTCTAGCAGCCCCTCCACCTTTCAGCCATTACCCAGACGAAGGACCACACGTAAACGTCGCAGCGCATTATGTTCAATCAGCCCCAGGCGAACAAAAAACCTGTACGAACCCATCTTCTTGATTTTTAACGATAACAATGTAAATCCTACAAAAACACGAGTCGCCGCTCTTACCTCCGCAGGATATTCCGTGCCATCACCGGGATCGACGAACCATCCCGAATCGAGTCGCCACACCGCATGCGATACAGGACGGGCGCCGAACCACCGCCTTTCCCTGGCGAAACACCAACACCAGCTCAACAGCGCCCACGCTTGCAAACCGAGTCTGGCTGCAGCGTCGATCTGAGCGAATAAAACATAGCTTGTTGCCAGTCCGAGCACTGCAATTTCGATCCTGCGTCGTGGATCGGTTTCAGGACCGTGCAGAAAGATAGGACGTGCGAACGGCGTCGACAACATAGGCCACTTCCTTGTCAGCGGGTTTGCCCCTTGTGGTAACAAATGCCAGAAGATCCGGCTCTTCATAATCCAGCAGGCGACGAAATGCCGCTTGTTGTTGTTCGGGTGCGCCCGGGTAGACCTCGTCCAGATAGTGGAGCAGGACGTCGTCCAGCTCCTTCATGCCGCGGCGACACCTCCACCTCAGCTTTGACAGTTCGTTCACCGCCTCTCCCGGTTAGCGTGTGCCGGACCGGCGCAGGAAGCCAGGCAGACAATCCACCACGAACGCCTGTTTTCTAATGCCGCCGCTCCGCCAGCAACTTCTTTGTCTCGGCAATTGCGAGGGCCGGGTTGAGATGCTTTGGACAGGTCCGCGTGCAGTTAAGAATGGTATGGCAGCGGTACAGTCGGAAAGGATCCTCGAGTTGATCGAGACGCTCGCCTGTCGCCTCGTCCCGGGTATCAACTATCCATCGATACGCGGCCAGCAGAATCGCGGGTCCCAGGTACCGATCGCTGTTCCACCAGTAGCTCGGGCAACCGGTCGAACAGCAAGCACACAGGATGCAGGCGGAAGGATCGTTGATGAGTTCCTGATCCTCTTTCGACTGGAGTCTTTCGCGATCGGGTGGTGCGGTTGTTCGCGACTGCAGCCACGGCTTGATCGAGGCATATTGCGCATAGAATTTGGTTAGATCCGGGACAAGATCCTTGACGACCGGCAAGTGCGGCAAAGGATAGACCTTGACGTCACCCTTGATATCGTCATTGGCATGGATGCAGGCAAGCGTATTGATCCCATCGATGTTCATCGCGCAGGATCCGCATATTCCCTCCCGGCAAGAGCGTCGAAACGTCAGAGTCGGATCGATTTCATTCTTGATCTTGATCAGCGCATCCAGAACCATGGGGCCGCAACTGTCCAGATCCAGCTCATAGGTGTCCATCCTCGGGTTGTCACCCGAATCCGGGTCCCAACGGTAAATTCGAAAACGCCTGACGTTGCCGGCATCGTCGGGCGCCTGGAACAGCCGGCCCTTTCGGACCCGGGAATTTGCGGGCAGTCGGAACTCAGCCATCGGTTCTATCCTCTGTGCTTGTCTCGTTCACTGGTCAGTAAACGCGGGCTTTGGGTGGCACGAACTCGACTTCGTCGGTCAGGGTGCGCAAGTGAACCGGCCGGTAGTCTATTCGCACCTTGCCGCCGCGCTCATACCAGGCCAGCGTGTGTTTCATCCAGTTTTCGTCATCACGATCGGGAAAATCCTCGCGTGCATGCCCGCCCCGGCTTTCCTGCCGGTTCTCGGCACCAACGATTGTCACCATGGCCTGCAGTAACAGGTTCTCGAGCTCCATGGTTTCGAGCAGATCTGTATTGAAGATCAGGGATCGATCGCTCACCTTGATATCGCTGAAGGCATCAACGACTTCTTTCAACTGTTCGATCCCTTTCCTCAAGACGTCGCCGGTTCGAAACACGGCGGCATGACTCTGCATCACATGCTGCATTCGCAGCCGCAACTCTGAGGTAGGTGTCCCCCCATCCGCATGCCGTAGTCGATCGAGACGAGCCACTGTCTCTTCACCGGCCCGGGCCGGGAGTTCCCGATGTTTCCCGCCCGGTGTAAGAATCTCGCCACAACGGTGAGCCGCTGCACGACCGAACACCACCAGATCCAGCAGCGAGTTCGAACCCAGGCGGTTGGCGCCGTGAACGGATACGCAAGCGGCTTCGCCAATGGCCATCAGGCCCGGCACAAGCTGCTCGGGATCACCATCTTTGGAGGTAAGAACTTCACCTTTGTAATTGGCCGGAATACCACCCATGTTGTAGTGAACTGTCGGTAGTACCGGGATGGGCTCGCGGTTGACATCGACGCCCGCAAATATTTTCGAGGTCTCGGCGATGCCCGGCAATCTTTCGTCGATGATATCCGCACCCAGATGCTCGAGATGCAGGAATATGTGATCTTTCTTGTCACCGACCCCACGTCCCTCGTTAATCTCGATCGTCATCGAACGACTGACGACGTCACGCGAAGCAAGATCTTTTGCGTTGGGTGCGTAACGCTCCATGAAGCGCTCGCCATCGGAGTTCGTCAGATACCCTCCTTCGCCGCGGGCTCCTTCGGTTATCAGGCAACCTGCACCATAGATACCCGTCGGATGGAACTGCACGAACTCCATGTCCTGCAGCGGCAGACCGGCACGAAGAACCATCGCGTTGCCGTCCCCGGTGCAGGTATGAGCGGAGGTACAGCTAAAGAACGCCCGACCATAGCCACCGGTCGCCAAAACGGTCATATGTGCACGTATGCGGTGCAGCTCACCGGTCTCCATGCACCACGCCATGACGCCACGGCAGGCGCCATCCTCAGCCATGATGAGATCCAGTGCGTAGTACTCGATAAAGAACTCGGCGTCATGTTTCAAGGATTGCTGATACAAGGTATGCAGCATCGCGTGACCTGTTCGGTCAGCTGCGGCACAGGTGCGGTGAGCGGTACCTTCGCCGAAGTTTGTGGTCATTCCTCCAAAGGGCCGCTGATAGATCCGCCCCTCTTCCGTGCGGGAGAAAGGCACGCCGTAGTGCTCCAGTTCGATAACAGCGTCCGGCGCCTCCTTGCACATGTACTCGATGGCATCCTGATCACCCAGCCAGTCGGAACCCTTGACCGTGTCGTACATATGCCAGCGCCAGTCGTCTTCACCCATGTTGCCGAGTGCGGCGCTGATACCACCTTGTGCTGCAACGGTGTGACTGCGGGTCGGGAATACTTTCGTGATACAGGCAGTCCGCAAGCCCTGCTCGGCCATCCCCATGGTGGCGCGCAAACCGGCACCACCCGCACCTACGATAATCACGTCGTAAGTATGGTCGATAATCCTGTAGTCACCCTTCATGCTGAACCACCAAATGCGATGCGCAAAATAGCCGCGATTCCGAACCCGGCAAGGACTACATGCAGAAACTGGACTGCCATCAGACTGACGATCCGCATCCCCCCGCCAACGTAATCCATGATCACTTCCTGGACACCGAGGTTCGAGTGATAGGCGGTCACAATGATGAGCAAGACAGCAAGCACAGAATTGAATGGCGCCGAAATCCACTCAAGCAGCGCCGCCTGATCACCGAGATCCAGACCCGCCAGCGAAACAAGGAACCAGATGGTGAGAATACCGACACCGACAGCGCTGACACGCTGTGCCCACCAGTGTGCGGGACCATCTCCCGCGGCCCCAAGTCCCAGTACTTCGCCCAACGGCGAACGCAATCTCATGAGCCACCTCCGCCGACGGAAAACCACGTCACGACGGTCAATGCGACCGCACCCAGGAGAACTGCCCAACCCGAGAAATACACCTGACTCAATTCGAAACCCTTGCCAGCGTCCCAGAACAAGTGCCTGACGCCATTGAGCAGGTGGAAGAAAAAGGAAAACGCCCATCCGAGTAGCAGCAATTTGCCGGGCAGCGACCCGAAAACCGCGACAGCGCCTGCATAGGGTTCAGGCCCCTGGGACAGCGCTGTCAGCCAATAGACCAGGGCCGCGATACCGATTGACAGGAAAACACCGGTCCCGCGGTGGAATATCGACAGGACTGATGTCAGCTGCGGCCGGTATATTTGCAAATGCGGCGACAGAGGCCTGTTACCTGCAGCCATGATCATGTCCTCCGTTCAAAACTCGCTAGAAGTCGATGCATCTTCCGGCTTTTTCCCAATCACCGTAGCGCGTGGGATCCGGCCCGTCGCGCCCCCCTATTTCTCCTGGCTTCGGCTGAGACTCGATCGGTTTATCCTTTACAGACCGGCCTTGTTCGTCTTTTTCGGTGGTCGGCTTGTCAGGTTTGGCAGGCATATAGTCGATATTGCCAGACACCCCCTGATTGCACCAGCCGCCAATGCCTCCGATACTGGCATTTCCATTCAGCTTGTCATGAAGGTAGATAGGGAATTTAGACTTGTCCAGCAACGAAGGCAAAACGCGCAGGCATGCTGTACTGAATCAGTACGCCGTGCTGTCCCTGCGGGGCGACGATACGGTGAGCTTTCTTCAGGGTCAGGTATGCGGTGACGTGGAGAGTCTGGCGCCAGGCGAGTCACTAGTAACCGCTGCCACAAACCCGAGGGGACGCGTCATCGCCGTCGTCAGGGTGCTTCGGCGCCAGGACGGCTGCGACCTCGTGCTTCCGTCAGAGCTTGCGGGCACACTCGCCCAGCGCCTGAGGATGTATGTGCTCAGGGCGAAAGTAGAGATTGGAGTAGCAGCGGACGAAAACACGATCGTGGCCATTTGGGGTTCTGGCCTCCCCGAATCTCTTCCATTTACAAGCGGTTCGGCCAACGGACAAGCTGGTGTCTTGCGGCTGGCCGATGATGCACTGCTGCTGCTTTCAAACGCGGACCTGCTTGAAACAGAGAGTCAACTGGATGGTTTTTCCATCGCCGCCCCTGTCGATGACTGGGTGGTGAACGAGACGATCGCCGGTTTGCCGGAAATATCTGCGGCAACGAGTGAATCGTTTATCCCGCAGATGCTGAACCTGGATCTCCTGGGCGGCGTCAGCTTTAGCAAGGGTTGCTACGTTGGTCAGGAAGTCATTGCGCGGGCGCACCATCTTGGCAAGGTCAAGCGAAGAAGCAGGCTGTTTCGGGTCCGGACCGGTACCAGCCCGGTAGACGGGCAGTCAGTCATGCAAGGGGATCGGGCGGTAGGCAAGGTCGTTCGGGTGGCTCAGGCGCAAAAAGGCTATTTCCTGCTTGCGGTCACATCCACAGCAGAGGGCCTGACCCTGGAAGGCGGAGATGCATCTGAACTGAAGGAAAAACCACTCCCATACAGACTGCCCGACTGACCGGCCCGCAGGTTGCACCAGGGTTGCCGGCGTCGAGGCGAGTTCAGGCAGTCTTACCCAGGTGACGTTTGATTTCGGATCGTGCGACAACCATCCGGTGAACTTCATCCGGACCGTCCGCAAGGCGCAGGCTGCGGTTGCTCATGTACATCTTTGCCAGCGGGAAATCCTGGGACAGGCCTGCAGCGCCGTGCATCTGTATCGCATCGTCTATGATCTTGAGTGCCATATTCGGCGCCGCCACCTTGATCATAGATACCCAGGTGCGGGCAGCTTCGAGATCCGCCGTATCCAACATCCAGGCCGCTTTCAGCGTCAGGAGGCGAGCCATCTCTATCTGTATCCTCGCCTCCGCTATGCGGTCGAAATTTCCGCCCAGCCTGATGATTTCCTTGCCGAAAGCACGACGGGACAAGCCGCGCCGACACATCATTTCAAGGGCGGATTCCGCAGCGCCAATCGCCCGCATGCAATGGTGGATGCGTCCCGGTCCCAACCGGCTTTGCGCGATTTCGAAACCGCGTCCGCGTCCGAGAATGACATTGGCCTCCGGTACGCGCACGCCATCGAATCGAAGGTGCATGTGGCCATGCGGCGCATCATCCATTGAAAAAACCTGCATGGGCCGGACGATCGAAAGCCCCGGCGTATCCATCGGCACCAGGATTTGTGACTGCTGCTCGTGGCGAGGCGCATCCGGTTCGGTTCGCGCCATCACGATCAGAATCCTGCAACGAGGATCACCGGCGCCCGATATGTAAGTCTTGTCGCCGTTGAGAATCCAGGTGCCGTCTTTGAGAACGGCGCTCATGGCGACGTTACTTGCATCCGAACAGGCCTCGTCCGGTTCCGTCATCGCAAAGCCCGAACGTATCTCCCCATCCAGCAAAGCCTGCAGCCATTGCTTTTTTTGATCGTCCGTACCGAATCTGGCGATAACTTCCATGTTGCCGGTATCGGGTGCGTGACAGTTGAACACTTCCGGGGCCAGGTGGCTACGACCCATCTCCTCTGCCAGATAGGCATATTCAACCGTGTTCAGACCCGGACCATAGTCACTGTGGGTCAGAAAAAAATTCCACAAACCCTGCTGTCGGGCGCCCTTTTTCAGCGCCTCGACGATCTCAATCTGTCGAGCGGTCAGTTGCCAGCGATCGCCGTTATCGACCTCGGCAAAATATTCGGCCTCGACGGGCTGGACATGATCCGAAACATAGGTTCTTACCTGCTCAATCAGCGGGCGCACACGATCGCTTATACCGAGATTCATTCAGCAGCCTCCCGCTGGTTAATTTCCATTCGAGTTTTTGTGAGTGCCTGTCTCACTTGTCATGCCCTTGCTCCGACTCGCTCTCGGGTCTCATGTGAGGGAACAAGACAACATCGCGAATGCTTGGAGCATCTGCAAACAACATCATCAGCCTGTCGATACCGACACCGAGCCCGCTTGTCGGCGGCATTCCAAACTCGAGCGCGCGTATGTAATCCGCATCGTAATACATCGCTTCCTCATCACCTTTCGTCTTCAGATCGGCCTGGGCGGAAAAACGCCGCGCCTGCTCTTCCGGATCATTCAACTCGGAAAAGCCGTTGGCCAGTTCCCGACCACCGATAAAAAGTTCGAATCGGTCGGTGACGAAGTCATCCGTATCGTTAAGCCGCGCCAGCGGCGATATTTCCGCAGGATATTGTGTGATAAATGTCGGCTGCCGAAGCGTCGGCTCGGCTATCTGCTCGAACAGCTCTTCCTGCAAGCGCCCGGCGCCAACATTTTCTCCACAGTCGACGCCCATCTTCTTCAGAACACCACGCAGATATGCGAGATCTCTCAGTTTGTCCGCATCCAGTTGCGGATCCTGTTCGCAGATCGCGCTTTCCATCGTCATGCGTCTAAATGGCTGACCGAGATCGATGCTTTCACCCTGATAGTCGATCGATGTTTCACCGAGCACACATTCGGCCATCAGCCTTATCATCTGTTCAGTCAGATCCATCATGTCGTTGCAATCGGTGTATGCATGGTAGACCTCCAGCATCGTAAACTCAGGATTGTGTCGTGTTGACAATCCCTCGTTGCGGAAGCTGCGGTTCAATTCATAAACGCGTTCCATGCCACCGACAATCAGCCGCTTCAGATACAACTCCGGTGCGATCCTCAGGTACATGTCAATTCCGAGTGCGTTGTGGTGTGTCACAAACGGCTTTGCGTTGGCTCCGCCAGGGATCACCTGCATGATCGGCGTTTCAACTTCCACAAAGCCACGAGTGTCCAGGTACTCCCTGATAAACGCGCACATTTTCCCGCGAATCCGGAAAACTCTGCGCGAATCCTCGTTCATGATCAGATCGACATAGCGCTGACGGTATCGTGTTTCCTGATCGGTCAGGCCGTGGTACTTCTCGGGCAGGGGTCGCAATGACTTGGTCAATATCCGAAGCTTGTCTACCCTGATCGAAAGCTCTCCGGTGCGGGTGCGAAACAAAGTGCCTTCTGCACCGATGATATCGCCGACGTCCCAGCCCTTGAAGGCACCATAGACATCTTCACCAATGCTATCGCGGGTCAGGAACAACTGAATCCCGCCACTCATATCCTGGAGACGAGCGAAGCTTGCCTTGCCCATGACCCTCTTGGCCATCATGCGACCGGCTACAGCCACCCGTACTTCCTCTTCCTCAAAACGCGTATCGGGCCACTCTCCATAGCTGCCATGCAACTCATCCGCCAGCGCGTTTTTGCGAAAGTCGTTCGGATACGACATGCCCTGCTCACGCAGCTCGTCCAGCTTGCGACGGCGTTCGGCAACAAGCCTGTTTTCCTCTTGTTCTGACATCAAATAATATCTCTCATCAGGATCACCCCTGATGTTACAGCCCTTGTTTGAGGCTCGCTTCAATAAACAGGTCTAGTCCACCATCGAGTACCGCCCGGGTATTGCCTGTCTCAACACCGGTTCGCAGGTCTTTTATTCGCGACTGATCCAGCACGTAGGAACGAATCTGACTGCCCCAGCCGATATCTGACTTGGTCTCCTCCACCGCCTGGGCTTCTGCTCTGCGTTGCTGCATTTGCATCTCGTAAAGCTTGGCTTTCAATTGCTTCATCGCCGTAGCCTTGTTCTTGTGCTGCGATCTGTCGTTCTGGCATTGCACCACGATTCCCGAGGGATTGTGGGTGATACGAACGGCTGACTCGGTGCGATTGACGTGCTGCCCACCGGCGCCACTCGCCCGGTAGACATCGATTCGAAGATCGGCGGGGTTAATGTCTATCTCGGCATCGTCTTCAATCTCCGGGGCGACGAAAACCGCGGCGAACGATGTGTGACGCCGATTACCCGAGTCAAAAGGAGACTTACGCACCAGCCGGTGGACCCCCGTCTCTGTCCTCAGCCAACCGTAAGCATATTCACCGACAAACTTGATCGTGGCGCTCTTGATCCCCGCGACTTCCCCTGCCGACGCCTCGATCAGTTCGGTGTCAAAATTGTGGGCCTCTCCCCAACGCAGATACATTCTGACCAGCATCTCCGCCCAGTCCTGCGCCTCGGTACCACCTGAGCCGGACTGGATGTCTACAAAGGCGTTGCGGGCATCCATCTCACCGGAAAACATGCGCTGAAATTCAAGACGCTCGACATCGCTCTCCAGCGTTGCAATGTCAGAAAGGATTTCGTCGACCGTGGAGCTATCTTCTTCATCTGCTGCCAGTTCGAGGAGATCGAGGCTATCCGCGAGCCCTCGCTCCAGTGCATCAAGCGTTCCAACGATGGCTTCGAGACGCGATTTCCGCCGACCTAGTTCCTGCGCCTGTTCCGGCTGGTCCCAGATAGCGGGGTTTTCCAGCTCTCTCAGGGTCTCTTCGAGCTGCTCTTTCTTTGCGTCGTAGTCAAAGATACCCCCTCAGATCGCTGCTGCGCGATCTCAGGTCTTTCAGGTGAATCCGGATTTGGCTGACTTCCATCGATGCTCCAGCGAAATGGTGGAATCAAAGCGGTAAATTGTATCATGGTCGATTCGTCGATCCGGTGTCGCAAGACTCCATGTGCTCGACGATCAACTGCAGGTTTGCGAGCCCTCTGAAGTAGTTGACATCGGCTCTGTACACCAGCCTGATTTCGGACGGAACGCTGGCGCCGAAAACATGTGCCTGGTTGAATGCGACGGCGTCCAGTTCCTTCGCCTCGCCCGCGGGTCGCACCCGCAACTTCAGGTGTTTTTCCTTCATTATTTTTGTAGAGCAGACAGAGAAGTATCCTTCGAATACCGGCTCGGGAAACGACTGCCCCCAGGGGCCCGCGTCGCGAAACATCTCGGCGGTCGCGAGGGAAAAATCCCCACTCTTCAGATCACCGTCCGTTAGCAATACCTTGTGCAAGGCGTCCTCATCCAGATGACGGTCTGCTACCTCCGTGAAGAGGCGCCGAAACGTATCCAGATGCTCACTGCTTATGGTAAGACCCGCAGCCATCGCATGACCGCCATACTTTTGAATCAATCCGGGCTGAATCGAGTCCACTTCCGCAAGTGCATCACGAATATGCAATCCGGGGATAGACCGTGCAGAACCCTTGACGAACTCTTCGCCGTCACAGGCAAATGCGACAACAGGCCGGTGCACCTCTTCCTTGATCCTTGAGGCGACCAGACCAACAACGCCCGGATGCCAGTTTTTTTCAAACAGGCATAACGCGGATGGCAATACCCCTTCACCATCCAACATGACCGACGCGACTGCCTCCCTGGCCCGAACCTGCATTTCCGCCTCGATCTCGCGGCGCTTCCGATTCAGATCGCCGAGGATGGTCGCAAGCCTGGTTGCCTCTGCCGGGTCATCGCTTAGCAAGCAGCGGATACCTATCGTCATGTCGTCCAGACGCCCGGCCGCATTCAGTCTGGGACCGACAACAAAACCAAGATCGGACGACACCGCGCGGGAAGGCTCACGTTGACCGTCTCTTAGCAAGGCCGTTATACCCGCGACACATGACCCTGCGCGAATCCGCCTCAGTCCCTGCTCGACAAGTATTCGATTATTTCTGTCCAGCGGAACGACATCAGCAACTGTACCGAGGGCGACAAGATCCAACAGGCCGGCCAGCAATTTCCGAGCCTTGTCCGCCGGTAACTGCCTTCGGGCAAGCGCCGCCATCAGGTAAAACGCGACGCCGACGCCTGCGAGGTTCTTGCCCGGAAAACTTTCATTGGACAGGTTCGGGTTGACGATGGCCTGTGCCGCAGGCAATTCGTCAGGTGGCAAATGGTGGTCGGTGATGAGCACGTCAATGCCATGCCCCCTGGCAACCGCAACCCCTTTGGCGCTGGATATGCCGTTATCGACCGTAATGATGAGGGCCGGGCCTCGTTGTGCAGCCACCTCTGCGAGTTCCGGACTCAGGCCATAGCCAAACTCGAACCGGTTCGGCACAAGAAAGTCGACATCCGGGAAACCGGTGGCGCGCAGTGCTCTTACAACCAGTGCGCTGCTGGTCGCACCATCAGCATCGAAATCGCCCACGACCAGTATTTTCCCTTCGGACTCGAGGTGGCTTATGAGCAGATCGACGGCCCTTGCCGCACCTTGCAGATGACCGACCGGGATCATTTCCCTTAGATCCAGACTCAGTTCCTCAACCTGCGTGACCCCCCGGGCCAGGTAAACTCTGGCCAGCAAGGGGTGGATACCCGGGAGCGTCTGCTCCGATGCTGTGGTGACACGTTTTCTTATCGTTCTTTTGCTCATGCCTGACCGACTTCTGGCTGCGATTGGCGACGCCAGAACTTCCAAAGATCCGCCTTGCGGATGGAGTAGCAACAACCAGAGCTCGTCACCAGTCGTAAGCGATCCAGTGAGCCGCGCTGTAACGCAAGTATTAATGGCTGCACGATCTGCTCCTCCAGCCTCATCAACGCCTTGTCCACTGCATTCTTCCGCTCCGAGCGTAATGCTGTTTCTATTTCCTCAAACACGATGAGCCCACAGCCTTCCGGCCTCTCAATATCTGCAGCGGTAACGACACTGGGATCGGAGCCGGATAGCAGCGCCAACCCTTTGGCATAAGGGTGATCGGCAATCGTCCTGCCCTGCCATGCTGGCAAGGACCGCTGTGATTCTGCACCCCATCCCCACGGCCAAACGCTGTTTATCTCAGGATCGGCCCTGCTCCGTCGGGACTCGTTCAGCGGGTGATCGTGCAGTACCATCTGCACATCATTGATCAACCTGCCGATGATTGCGCCATCGGCGCCACGCGGCATAAACGCAAGCACATCCCGACCCTCCACGCACTCTGGTGCGACCCAGTCACATGCAGGGCTGTGCGGCACGGTCAAATACCATCGGTCGGTATCGCCAACAACATAGTGGCCGCCATTGTGTTCGAGGCGTTGGTTTAATGACGCGACCAGCGCTTTGGCCTCCTCCAGGTTCAACCCGGTACACGCGACGGGGAAAAGGGTGAGCTGATCCGCGCCCGTTTCCAGGTGGACCGGGTCTATCCTGATAACGTTTGCAGGCGCATGGCGGTCCACGTCCGCCATGTAACACACGCGTGCAGGCGCCCACTCGAGTTCTGCATCGCTTTGCCCTGTCATGGCCCACGCAATCGCCGCATGCGCCCCTGGTCTTGGAAGTCGAGAGGGTACGGATCTGTTTAGCCACCGACTCAGGGATCCATAGCGCGCCCTGCTGTCCCCGCACACCTCGCCAGCGCAGGCGTCGAGACCAGACACGATGACGGTCCAGATTGCTTCGCAAGACTCGGATGACATAGGCTGGCAGTTTCAGAACGGCAGATGTGCCCATCTTACCGTTCCGCCCGACTCGTTTGTTGAACTCTGAGTAGCGCACAATGTACATAAATCGAGACCAACCCGTATCGGCGAACTTCGTCACCGCGTATACGCGCAGCGAGATCACAATCGGCTCGCGGGTAAGACGGTCAAGTTTCATCATGGATAATGAGACTGTTCTTCTGGACTGGCCGGTCAAGGATGTCGCCCGGCTCATCATTGAGGATCTCGAGGTCGCGATTTCAAGAAGACCGGAAATCATCTTGCTGGGTACCGGATCGCGGCTGATTTTCCCCGCCAACGAGGTGCGAACAGCCGTGCTGTCGAAGGGAATAGGATTCGAAGTAATGAACACGCCGGCAGCGTGTCGAACATTCAATATCCTGGCGGGCGAGTCACGCCGCGTCGTTGCAGCCCTGATACTGGATTCATCATGAGACGGAGGCCGATCCAGGCTGGATATCTGTTGCTTATCCGGGTCTAGTCGAAAAGAATTTCCTGGGAGATACCATGGCTTTCCATGATGCTCCGCAGCCGCGCAAGCGCATCAATCTGAATCTGGCGCACACGCTCTCTTGTCACGCCGATCTCGGCCCCTACCTGCTCAAGTGTACATTTCTCATAGCCATGGAGTCCGAATCGTCTTTCGACAACTGCTCTTTGTTTGTCGCTCAACCTCAGCAGCCATCTCTCCAGCACCTCGTGTAATACCTCCGCCTGCACCTTTTTCGAAGGATCGCTACTGCCATCATCCGGAATCGAATCGAGCATGCTTCTTTCGCCGTCACGACCGATGTTCGCGCTGGTTGAGGCCATTCGATCATTCAGGCTCAGCAAGCGGTCGACATCTTCCGACGGCTTGTCCAGGAGATTGCCTATCTCCTCCGTGGTCGGACTCCGGTCGAGTTCTTGTGTCAGGCGGCGCGCAGCCCGCAGATAGACGTTGATCTCTTTCACCACGTGGATAGGTAACCTGATGGTACGCGTTTGATTCATGATCGCGCGTTCTATCGTTTGCCTGATCCACCACGTGGCATAAGTCGAGAACCTGAATCCCTTTTCGGGATCAAATTTCTTGACGGCGTGAATGAGTCCAAGATTGCCTTCCTCAATCAGGTCGAGCAAGGGCAGGCCTCTGTTCATGTAACGGCGTGCGATTTTCACTACCAGTCGCAAATTCGAAACAATCATCCGCTTGCGTGCGGACTCATCGCCCTTGATTGCGCGTCGCCCGAAATAAACTTCTTCCTCGGCGGTAAGGAGTGGCGAATAACCTATCTCGCTCAGGTAAAGGCGTGTTGCGTCGAGTTGATCGTGGTGGCTTCTCTTCGCGGCAGGTATCGAGCCCTTGGCGCCGTTGGCCCTGGCACAGCGTGACTCAGCGACGCCTCGCAAGGCACCGTTAGCGTGCTCCGCTGGTATCTCGTCCTCCCCCCCGGGTGCGAGTGTGGCAGCCCTTCCGTTAACACGGCTGCCGTTTGTGCCTGCCCGTTGTCTGGCCAACAGTCCCCCTGTTGTTTTTTTCAGGGACGCAAACCGCTCCGAATATATTACCTCCCAGGGAGGTATCTCATCGGATCGACCGGCTTTCCATTCAGCCGGATTTCGAAATGCAGGACCGGATGCTTGTTCGGCCCATCCCCCATCCGCGCTATCGTTTGACCGGCTTTTACCTGGTCGCCTTCGCGGACATCGAGTCCACTATTGTGCCCGTAGGCACTCAGGAATGTCTCGTTGTGCTTCACGATAATAAGCTTGCCATAGCCAATAAGTCCACTGCCGCTGTACACCACCTCCCCCTTCGCCGCAGCCAATACGGCTTGTCCGGCCCGGCCGGCGATGTTTATCCCCTTGCCACCGAGGGAGCCATGGCCAAATGCGGAGGTGATGGTTCCATCGGTCGGCCAAACCCAATCAGATGGCGGTTTGGCGACTGGTTGAGAGCCCCTGGACGACGTTGCCGGAGACGCGGAACCAGCACCAGACCGGGCAGAACTTCCTGTTGTTTTCTTCCATCCTGATGGTGGGGAAAGGTGAATCTCCTGCCCCGGGTATATGAGGTTGCCGTCCCCCAGGTCGTTCCAACCGGCAAGCTCACGGGTATCCAGACCAAATCGCCATGCAATCTGTTGCAGCGTGTCTCCACGGCGCACGGTGTAGACGTCCGGCTCCCAACTCAGCATGCGGGCGCAAGCGGACAGGAAGAAGACGACGGCAAGCAACAGGCCCGCCGAACGCATCGCCATCAGAGAACCTCTGATCTGTTATTGCTGTGGTTGGTTGTAATCAAAAGTATTCAGACTCAAGGCGCGAATCGCCGCAAACCATCATCGCGCAGAGAACCGGAGCGACCCTAGTGTCGCAAGAACAAGAATAGAACAACGAGGAGCACGAGCGTCAGCCACCCGATGACTTCGACGTTCCGGCGCAATCCTTCCTGCATCGATGGTCCGCCCCATTTGATCAGACCGGCAACAAGATAAAACCTGGCCGCCCGACCGAGGAATGAAGCAAGAAGAAAAACCGGCAGAAACATCGCCAGAGCGCCTGATGCTATCGTGAAAAGTTTGTACGGGATCGGCGAGAACCCTGCTGCCAGAACTGCCAGGAATCCCCAACGTTCGAACCACTCCCGCACCTGGAGGTAGCCTTCCCAGTAACCTGCGCTGCGCATCCAGGGCTCGACAAGATCCAACGCAAAATAACCGATGGCATAACCCGCAACGCCCCCTGCAACCGAGGCGAGGGTCGTGATCAGTGCGAGACGGAAACCGTCACCGGGACGTGCAAGCGTCATTGGCGCCAGCATCACATCCGGTGGTATTGGGAAAAAGGATGATTCTGCAAAGCTAAGCCCCGCAAGATACCACCTCGCATCCGGATGAGCGGCCCACGCCAGCACCCGGTCGTATAACGGGCCGAACATGCGCATCAGGTAACTCCGGACAGCAATGGCACGAAGACGACCTGGTCGATCACACGTTCCTCGAAGTGCTGCCCCTTGCGCCGAATTTCAAGCAATTCCTGGTGACCGCGCGGACCGACCGGAATTATCATCCGCCCACCATCCGCAAGCTGCTCAAGCAACGCTGCGGGCGTTTCCGGTGGCGCCGCCGTCACGACGATACCGTCGTACGGGGCGTGCTCCTGCCAGCCCTCCCAGCCGTCTCCATAGCGAAAACGAACATTGTGGATTCGCAGTTGCCGCAAGCGTTCGCGAGCCTTTTTCATCAGTGGCTCGATCCGCTCTACAGTGAAGACATTTGCAGCAAGACCAGCGAGGATCGCCGTTTGGTAACCGCAACCGGTCCCTATTTCGAGAACCTTGTCCGGCCTCTCACCGTGACACACCGCCTCCGTCATTCGTGCCACCACATAAGGCTGCGAAATCGTCTGCCCATGGCCGATGGGTAGCGCGGTATCTTCGTAGGCACGACTGGCAAGGGCTTCGTCCATAAAGAGGTGTCGTGGAACGTTGCGTATCTGATCGAGGACCGCGACCGCGCGAATGCCCTCGGCACGCAAGCGCCGAATCAGTCTTTCGCGGGTACGCGCAGACGTCATCCCGATACCGGATTTATCTTTGTCAGAAATCATTCTTTTCCACTAGACAGGACCCTCTGATTTGTTCATGAGCCCATTGGTTCTTCAAGCCAGCTCTTCAAATGGGGAATTTCCACGTGTCGCGTCAGATCGACCTGCAATGGTGTCACGGACACGCGCGTGTTGGCCAGGGCATGAAAATCGGTACCAGGTCCCGCGTCCGCTTTCGCTCCTGCGGCGCCAACCCAAAATATTCTGCGGCCCCGGGGGTCCGTCGCAGGCACCACGGGTTCGGCCCGGTGACGGTATCCGAGTCGCGTCGCTTCAAAGCCCTGCAGTTCATCATATGGCACATTGGGTACGTTGATATTGAGAATAGAATCGTTGGGCAATGGATTATCAGTCAGGCGGTTGACTATCTCCCTGGCGACCCGACCCGCGGTGTCGAAATGACGACCTTCTCCGGCGGCGAGTGATATTGCAAGGGCAGGCAGACCGAGAAAACGGCCTTCCATGGCGGCCGCAACCGTGCCCGAGTACAGCACGTCATCTCCCAGATTCGGCCCATGATTGATGCCCGAAACCACCATGTCCGGTTCGTCCTCGAGCAATCCGGTAACCGCGAGGTGGACGCAGTCCGTTGGTGTGCCGTTGACGGAATAAACATCCGCATCCGCCCGCTGAACACGCAGCGGGCAATCCAGCGTCAAAGAGTTGCTTGCGCCACTTCGATTTCTGTCCGGCGCGACCACGGTGGTGGAGCCCAGATCGCGCAGATGGCGCGCCAGACACAAAAGGCCCTCGGCCCTGTAGCCGTCATCGTTGCTTATCAGGATATTCAAGTGCTGGACAGCATGTCGCAAAGCTGGCAATAACTATACCAAGCCAGACGGTAGCAACCTATGAATGATGACGAAGACGATCTTTTTCGCCGCACGGTCGGCAAAGTTCGACGACTAAAAAACGACAAAGTCGAGCCGGCCGCGCCAAGGCCGCGGCCCGTGGCCCGGTTCAGGCGACACGACGAGGAGTCGGTCCTCACCGAGAGTATGAATGGCGAGATCGATGCCGCTGATATGGAAACCGGAGAGGAGTTGCTATTCCGGCGTGATGGCGTCTCGCCTGGCTTGTTCCGAAAGCTCCGTCGTGGGCGGCTGAGTATCGAAGGCGAAATCGATCTGCATGGTCTCAATTCGAAACAAGCGCATGAGGCGCTGGCCGATTTTCTGTTGGAGGCAAAATCACTCGGCTCGCATTGCGTGAGAGTAATACACGGCAAGGGCTTGCGATCGGGACCGGGCGGGCCGGTCATCAAAAAACAGGTAAGCCGCTGGCTTCGGCGACGGAACGAGGTGGTCGCCTTTTGTTCCTCACGGCCAGCCGATGGTGGCACAGGCGCCTTGTATGTACTGCTGGGGCCTTAGCCCGCATATCTCATTAGTCGCGATCATTACGTACTGATTCAATTCATTTAGTATAATTATATTATTTATCAGTAGAGTATAAATACGTTTTGATGTAATTAATTATGTATTTTGTCATGCACCGTGACAATCTCGCGCAACACTGAGGTCGCGAAGGCCCCCGCAGGAAGTCCAAATTCTATCGTCAGCGCCGGCCTTCCAGCGTCGTTTCCGACCTGCCAGTCGAGCCTGTCCAGCATGAGCCGAAGGTGTCGACGTTCCTGCGCCAGTCCCTGGTGAGCGAGGCAGCGAGACAAGTCCGGATGATTCCCGGCGACACCCTGTTCAAGATCTTTGACGTCTCCTGCCGAGTGCAGATCACCCCTGCCCCAGAGCGCACCGGTGGGGTGAATGTCGCCACCAGCCAGTCTGCCCCTGATCACCGCGTCCACCTCTTCAACCAGGAAGAAACTACGACTACCGCTCAGACCCGCGGCGTCGCCTGTTTGCAGGCAATTCCAGGTTCCCGCGACGACTCGCCGCGACAGGACCTCGTTGAAAATCAGCGCGCGTGCAGCCGACAGCGCAAAACCACGATTGGCGCGCCCAATACTGGCGCCGGACGCGAGCGACCTGGCGAGAGCTAAATTATTCTGGTTGCGTCCAAATCTCTGCGGGCCGAAGTAATTGGGCACGCCCAGGCCCTGAATCTCTTCCATTCTTGCAGCCAGACTCGCAAGGTCTCCCGTGACGTTTCTCAGGACGATACGAAACCTGTTGGCAGCATGACTTCCCCTCCTGAGTTTTCTCCTGTGCGCAGATTGCTCGAGGATCTCCAGACCCGCCTGATGCAACTGGTCATGGTCCAGATCGCCTGCCTTGCGGACCGGCAGGCTAAACCACTGATCAGTCACCGCGTGGCGGTCCTTGAGACCAGAGAAACCGATATCCCGTTGAGGCACCTGCGCAGATCTGGCCAGACAACGCACAGCCCACATCGTATTGCAGCTGGTCTTCCGCACCCGGAGCAGACAGTGTTCACCACTGCCGTCGGGCTCGAACCCAAGTTCCTCCGATACCCTGAAATCCTCGGGTCGGGTGCGCATTTCTGCCCCAAGACACAAGTCAGGAAACGCCAGAGCGGGAGCCCCCGGCAGGTCATCACGACCTTGCCGGTGTTCTTTCCCGAGCATCACAGTTCGTGCAGCAGCACGACTGCATGGGCTTCAAGACCTTCGCCGCGCCCTGTAAAACCAAGACCCTCGGTAGTGGTCGCCTTGATATTCAGTTGCTCAATTCCGATCTGCATATCCTTTGCGAGTTTTTCTCTCATCGCCTGGATATACGGTGCGAACCTGGGCGCATGGGCAATGATGGTGGCGTCCACATTTTCGATCCGGCAGCGCTTCTTGCCCACTATCTCAACGGTCGCGCGCAGAAACTGCCGGCTGTCGGCACCCTTCCAGCGTGGGTCAGAATCGGGAAAGTGACGACCAATATCACCCTCCGCAACTGCACCCAGGAGCGCATCACACATTGCGTGAATCAGGACATCTCCATCCGAGTGGGCAATCAACCCCCTCCCGAAGGGAATCTCGACCCCGCCCACAACGACATGATCCCCTTCTCCAAATGCGTGCACGTCGTAGCCATGCCCGATACGCATCAGTTTCCCCGCCTCATCGCAAGCACCGATTCCGCCCTTGGAATATCCTCGCGGCTGGTGATCTTCATATTGTCTGCCCGACCCTGAATCAGGACCGGATGTTCACCCAGCAGCTCTACCGCCATCGATTCGTCTGTCACGCCCAGCCGCTCCGAAACTGCCTTGCCGATGGCCCTGACCAGGAGTCCGTAACGGAACATTTGCGGAGTCATCGCACACCAAAGTCCACGCCGCTCGACCGTCGAGTCCACCCGTCCGTCGCCGGCATCACGTTTCAAAGTATCGTGCACCGGAGTCGCAAGCAGACCGCCCACCGGGTCATCGCTGAGCGTCTTGATCAATCGGTCGAGGTCACCCGAATCCAGGCACGGCCGGGCAGCATCGTGTACCAGGACCCAATCCATATCGTCTGCTCGTTCCCTGAGCGCATGAAGCGAGTTGAGAACCGACTCACTCCTTTCGGCGCCACCGGTTGCTATCAGCACTCTGGGATCGGCCTGCTGACTGGCCCACCGGTCATTGTCCTCATCGGCCACAGCCACCACGATCCCTGCCAAATCAGACCGGTCGACAAACGGCAGCAGCGCCCAGTCGATCACCGCTTTTCCCGCTAGTCGATGATACTGCTTGGGGGTGCCGGCACCGAAGCGACTGCCGATACCTGCCGCCGGAATCACGACCCATATTTTGGCATCGTGCCCTGTCATCCGGAGTCGTCGTCTTCTCGTTCGGGAGCGGCTATCTGATAGAAGGTCTCGCCTTCGCCAATCATTCCAAGATCGCTGCGGGCAATTTCCTCGGCAGCATCCAGCCCTTCCTTGAGGTCCCGCACCTCCGCTTCGAGATGGTCATTACGCTGACCCAGCTCTTTGTTCTCTTCTTCCTGCAGCTCGATTGCCTGCCTGAGACTCCAGACTGATCGAAAGCCCTCTTCCGACCCCCATAATCGATATTGCAAAAGGAGAAGAATTATCGTCAACAATACGATTAGAAACCGCATCACTATTCAGCCAGTTCCGTTACGGATCGCGTGCCCCTGTTCAGATCTCAACAGGGAACGCCTTTCTACCCGGATATTGCGCCGCCTCACCAAGCTCTTCCTCAATCCTGAGCAACTGGTTGTACTTGGCAATGCGATCCGAGCGCGACATGGATCCTGTCTTGATTTGAGTGGCGCTGGTGCCGACCGCAATATCAGCTATCGTCGTGTCTTCCGTTTCGCCGGACCGATGTGACACCACCGCACTATAGCCGGCTTCACTGGCCATTTTTATGGCTTCCAATGTCTCGGTCAACGTGCCGATCTGGTTGACCTTTATGAGAATAGAATTCGCGATCTTCTGTTCTATCCCGTGCGCGAATATCTCTGTATTGGTGACGAACAGGTCATCGCCGACCAGTTGCACCCGGGTTCGCAACCGCTCGCTTAGCAGCCGCCATCCATCCCAGTCGTTTTCAGCCATCCCATCCTCGACCGAAATGATCGGATACCGACCAACGAGATCATCCAGGTAGTCGCAGAAGCCATTTGCGTCGAACTGACGATCCTCGGACGCCAGGTTATAGACACCGTCCTGGTAGAACTCTGTGCTCGCAACATCCAGACCCAGGCAGATATCGTCGCCCGCTTTGTAGCCCGCTCGTTCGACCGCCTCGATGATGATTTCCAGGGCCGACTCATTTGACGGGAGATCAGGCGCAAACCCTCCCTCATCGCCTACGCTGGTCGACATCCCGCGTTCACGCAGTACCTTCTTGAGAGTGTGGAAGACTTCAGCGCCGTAACGCAAGGCCTCTGAGAGACTCGGCGCTCCAACCGGCAGGATCATGAATTCCTGAATGTCGACCGAATTATCCGCATGCTCGCCGCCGTTAATGATATTCATCATCGGCACCGGCATCTCGAAATCATCGCCACCGAGATATCGAAACAGGGACTGTCCACCGGCGGCTGCCTCAGCCCTGGCAGTCGCAAGCGAGACGGCCAGTATTGAATTAGCGCCCAATCGACCCTTGTTGTCAGTGCCGTCGAGCTCGATCATGCGGCGATCCACCGCTTCCTGATCCGCCGCATCCATTCCGCGCACTGCATCTCGAAGTGCGTTATTGACGTTGGCGACCGCTGACAGCACCCCTTTACCCTGATAGCGGCCTTCATCACCGTCCCTCAATTCCACCGCTTCTCTGCTTCCCGTCGAAGCGCCTGATGGCACGATGGCACGGCCAAAGTGACCGTCCTCAAGAATCACGTCGGCTTCAACCGTCGGGTTGCCCCTCGAGTCGATCACTTCCCGACCCCGTACTTCAGCAATCCTCGCCATCTGGTGTCACTCCTGCGTTCTGTTGATTTCCGACCATCCTTCCACCAGGCACACAGCCAGGCAGGATGTCGGCTCAGTCCGTCAGCTGGTCTTCCTCGAATGGTCTGGCCTTGACTGTCTCATCGATTATCCTGAGCGTCTCCAGCAGGCCCTCAAGGCGATCGAGCGGCCACGCGTTTGGCCCATCGCTGAGAGCTTCCGAGGGGTTGGGATGTGTTTCCATAAACAATCCCGCCACTCCGACCGCCATGGCGGCCCGCGCGAGTACCGGGACAAACTCGCGTTGCCCACCCGATACGGAACCCTTGCCCCCCGGCAACTGGACCGAGTGAGTAGCATCGAAAACCACCGGTGCGCCGGTGCTGCGCATAATGGCCAGCGACCGCATGTCGGAAACAAGATTGTTGTAGCCGAAGGAAAACCCGCGTTCGCAAACGAGAATGTCGTCATTACCTGTCGAACGGGCCTTATCGACGACGTTCCCCATTTCCCAGGGCGACAGGAACTGACCTTTCTTGATATTGAGGGGAATGCCCTGGCTGGCGGCATTGACGATAAAGTTGGTCTGACGACACAGGAATGCAGGTGTCTGCATGATATCGACCACCGCCGCTACTTCCGCCAGCGGTGTGTCCTCATGAATGTCGGTCAACACCGGCACCCCGATCTCCTTGCGAACATCCGCCAGTATCGACAAGCCCTCTTCAACGCCGGGCCCCCGATAACTCTCGATTGAAGACCGGTTGGCTTTGTCGAAAGACGATTTGTAGACAAAACCGATACCCAGTCGATCAGTCATCTCTTTGAGCAAACCCGCCGTCTCGAATGCCAGTTCCCGGCTTTCGATAACGCAAGGTCCGGCTATCAGGAAAAATGGCTTGTTCAAACCTATTTCTATGCCCGAAATTTTCATGCGCCTGCGGCCTCCGGTAGTTGCGCCTGATTGTGAACGCGGGCCGCGGTTATGAAACCAGTGAACAGAGGGTGCCCGGCGCGCGGATTCGACTTGAACTCAGGATGGAACTGGCAGGCCAGGAAGAACGGGTGCCGGGGCAGTTCGATAATCTCTGCAAGCTCGTCCCGCGACCATCCTGAGAAGACCATTCCTGCCTTTTCCAATGGTTCGAGGTGATTGTTGTTGAATTCGTATCGATGCCGGTGGCGTTCCACGATCACGTCCCGGTCGTATATCTTTCTTGCCAAAGTGCCGCCCCGGAGTTCGCACTCCTGCCCGCCCAGTCTCATCGTCCCGCCATAATCGGAGTTCTCGTCGCGCTCCTCGATCTGTCCACTCCGGTCGCGCCATTCTGTGATGAGCGCAATAACCGGGTATGGCGTGTCCGGGTCGAATTCCGTGCTATGCGCGTCCTTCAGGCCGGCGATGTTTCTCGCAAACTCGATTACCGCCACCTGAAGCCCCAGACAGATTCCCAGGTACGGGATCTTGTTTTCGCGGGCGAACCCGGCCGCCGCGATCTTGCCCTCGATGCCACGTTCCCCAAAACCGCCCGGAACGAGAATGGCGTCCATACCCTCCAGCGGCCCACACCCACCGCGCTCGATGTCTTCCGAATCAAGAAAGTGAATGTTGACCTGCGTCCTGGTCTGAATCCCGGCGTGCCGCAGCGCCTCGTTCAGCGAGATGTAGGCATCCTGTAGTTCGACATACTTGCCGACCATTGCAACATTGACCTCGGCTTCCGGATTCATGCGTGCGTCGACCACCTTCTGCCATTCAGAGAGGTCGGCCGGCGGCACATCCAGACCCAGTTTTTCCACGATAATGTCGTCCAGCCCTTGTTCTTTAAGAACCAGCGGTATCTTGTTGAGATCATCAACATCTACGCATGCGATGACGGCTTTTTCCTCTACATTGGTGAACAGGGCGATTTTGCGACGCTGCTCGTCAGGGATTCGTCTGTCGCTACGACAAACAAGAACGTCCGGCTGGATACCGATCGATCTCAATTCTTTCACCGAGTGCTGTGTCGGTTTGGTCTTGATCTCGTGCGATGCCGCGATGTAGGGCACCAGCGTCAGATGCATAAAAACCGCCCTTTGCCGCCCCAGCTCGATTCCCATCTGTCTTATCGCCTCCAGGAACGGCAAGGACTCGATATCGCCAACGGTGCCGCCGATTTCCACCATGCAGACATCGGCATCACCCGCACCGTCATACACACCGCGCTTGATCTCGTCTGTAATATGCGGGATGACCTGAACCGTCGCCCCCAGGTATTCGCCACGCCGTTCCTTCGCAATCACATTGCCGTAAATCCGTCCGGTCGTATAGTTGCTGGCCTGCGAGGTCGGCACACTGATGAAGCGCTCGTAATGTCCAAGATCCAGATCCGTCTCGGCGCCGTCTTCCGTAACGTAGACTTCACCATGCTGAAACGGACTCATGGTTCCAGGATCCACGTTGATATATGGATCCAGCTTTATCATGCTGACTTTTAGCCCCCGGGCCTCGAGGATGGCGCCGAGAGAGGCTGCAGTGATGCCCTTTCCAAGGGCCGACACCACGCCTCCGGTGACGAATACAAAGCGGGTCATTTACTGGACTCCCGTTCCACAAGAGGTGGCATGAAAATGCCGGATCAGAACGGGATTGCAAATTACCAGAAGCGCCGGTCGACCACAATCGAAAATCAGCCCCTGGTGCCCGGCAGATGACGGTTTTTTTTGACATCGCAACAGCTGCTAACTCGCTCGCCCTACAGACAAAATCCGGAAAAACTAGCAGATTCAAGCCATACCGGCAGCGTCATTTCGTTTTCAGAATGCTGTGACCATCAGAAAGAATCTGTTCAGAACAATTCCGGCCTGTTCAACCATCTCAGGTTGACCGCCTCACTACCCTTTTCGGCGGCCGCATCTGCGCAAACCCAAAGATCCCCGACGGCGACCAATGTGTCTCCATCGTAGAACAGGGGGATCTGCTTTCTCATCCACGGCAACACGCCGGCCTCCTGGAAGAGGTTTTTCAGCGACTTGCTGTTTTTTTGTCCGGCAATCCTGATGCGTTCCCCGCCCTTTCGCTGGCGCACAATCAAGGGGCGTTCCTGCAATCGATTCCAATCAAGCATCTGTTCATTCGAATCGGCCTCGCACCGTTCCAACACAATGCGTCCGGCCTTGCCAAGATCGAGCGAGCCCGAAATATCCAGACTCTGTCCGGTCGTTTCATCGAGGGCCGATATCGAGCCGGTATCGGCCATGGCATAAAGAAAGTGGCGATAGCGCCTTACTGCGACACCTTCCCAAATCACTTCGGGCACCGCGTCGTCCGCGGCGATCACGACAGTATCGAGTATGGATTGCAGTCGCCGGCTGTCCGGTACCGCAAAACCGCCGTTTCGTAACCAGAAACGCACGGCATTGCGTTGTCTGGCGGGCGATAAGCTCGACAGACCAGTGGTCGACAAGCGCTTGCCCTCAACCAGCCGGGCGAGGTCAAGCATGGCCAGATCGTCAATCAATTCAACAGCTTCGGCGCAATGCCGGGCACTTCTGGACATCGTGACCGAGGCCGACGGCCAGCGCTCCCTGAGGACGGGTATCAGCCGGTGACGGATATAGTTCCTGTCATAGGCCGTGTCGCGATTGCTTGGATCTGTCTGCCAGCACAGCCTTCTCCCCCTCGCATAGGCTGCAAGTTCCTGCCGTGTGTTGCCCAGTAAGGGCCGACACAGCCAACCACCGGCGAACGGCGCCAACTCCGGCATGGCGGCCAGACCCGCCGGTCCGGCACCGCGGAGAAGCTGTAAGCACACGGTTTCCATCTGGTCATCCATGTGGTGCGCAACCATCAATATCTCGCCACCGGCCAGTTGTTTGCCGAGCGCCCGATAGCGCGCCTCCCGAGCCTGGGCCTCCGGGCTGGATCCCTTGTCTTTGGAAACATCGACGGAGAGGCTCTTGTACGGCACATCGAGTCCGGCACACAAGGTAGCGCAGGCTTTACTCCAGCTTTGGGCATCTTGGTGGAGACCGTGATCGATGTGTATGGCGCGCAAGTCAGTTTTGCTTCGTCCCAGCCCAACCAGGGCCGAAAGGAGAACCGTCGAATCCAGTCCGCCGCTCAGCGCGACACAAATTGGCGACGAAATCCGATCTCCCAGTAATCGAGCGAGACGGGATGCCAGAAAATCTTCGCTAAAGGCCATCGATCATCGCGACGGCAACGACCCGATATCGGATCGGCCTACTCCTCGTTAAAACGACCAAATGCCATCAATCGCTGATAACGGGCCTCAAGGAGGGCTTCAGTCGACAATCGGTCCAGGGCATCGAGATGATTGATCACGGCGTTCCTGACAGTCTGCGCAATTGCGTCCGGGTCACGATGAGCCCCGCCCAGCGGCTCCGGCAATACTTCGTCAACCAACTTGAACGAGTACAAACGTTCAGCGGTAATGCCCATGGCCTCCGCCGCTTCTTTGGCCTTATCCGCGCTTTTCCACAGAATTGACGCACAACCCTCCGGAGAGATGACGGAGTAAATGCTGTACTGAAGCATCATGACGCGATCCGCAACCCCGAGTGCCAGCGCGCCGCCGGAACCACCCTCACCGATGACCACAGCCACAACAGGCGTCTTGATATGAGACATCTCAAACAGGCTGCGGGCGATCGCCTCGCTTTGTCCCCGCTCCTCGGCACCGACACCAGGATACGCACCCGGGGTATCGATAAAAGTCACTATGGGCAACCCGAATCGTTCCGCCAGCCTCATCAGACGCATCGCCTTTCGATAACCCTCAGGCCGTGCCATGCCAAAATTCCGGCGTATCTTGGATTTTGTATCACGCCCCTTCTGCTGGCCAATGAGCATGATCGGCCGGCCATCGAGCCGACCGATACCGCCAACCACCGCAGCATCGTCCTTAAAAGCGCGATCGCCATGTAATTCGTGAAACTCCGTGACTATTTTTTCCACGTAATCCTTCATGTACGGGCGCTGCGGATGGCGCGCCATCTGCGTAACCTGCCATGCCGTCAGGTTGGAGAAAATATTTCGTGTCAGCGAATCGCTCTTCGACTTGAGACGGGCGATCTCTTCACTGAGGTTGACGACCGAGTCGTCCCCGACAAAGCGTAGCTCATCGATTTTCGCCTCAAGTTCGGCAATCGGACGTTCGAAATCCAGACAATTCAGATCCATAAACTAATCTCGCTCCGCGCAGATTTTTCAACACCAGCCCGCATATTGCATGAGTTTCTCTCGCTTGTAGTTGATTATCACAGAATTTCAATGACAAAAAGAAGCTATACAAATTCACCAGGAAGTCCAAAGCATCCCGCTGCGGGTTTGTCGCCTGATTTCAAGGCACATGCCGGATGATTGGCGATGAGTTATCCAGGCTTTTGATGATTCTGCCCTCGCCCGTAGATCAACCTCAGGTTATCGCTACCGACGAGTCGACTGAGTTGTTGCATCAACTCGTCAGTTGGCTGAACAGACCATGCGTCGCCCAACGCAATCCGCGCGCCCGCCCCCGAGCCTTCATAGATTACCGAGACCGGGCAAGTACCCTTTCTGTAGGGCTCAAGGGTACCCTTGAGCTGGTCGATAAAATCCGCACCGGAGCCATTGGCTTGCCATTTTATAAGCAAGCGACCGACGCGGCGTTGTCTTGCATTGTTCATGTCCATCACACATTTCGCGGTCAGCCTCCAGTCATCGATAAAATCGTCGAAACGCAGATTACCCTCGATGACCAGGACGGTATCCCTGGCGACCAGATGACGGAACTCCTGATAGATATCATCGAACAAGGTGACCTCTATCCGCCCACTCTTGTCGTCCAGGACCAGGGTCACACGGTTGCCGCGCTTTCGCACATCGATCACCAGCCCGGCCAGCACTACCTCGCGGCGTGCCCGTGACGAGTCCCAACCACCATCCGGATTAACCGCACCCGCAACATCTGCAATTCTGCCGGTGGTCAGATGCCCCAGTTCTTCCAGATAGGCATCGACGGGGTGCCCGGTCAGATACAAACCCAGTGTTTCCCGCTCGCCGGCGAGCCGTTCCTCGTCGCTCCAGTCTGCCAGCTCCTGTGCCGGAACCGTATCCTCGCCATCGGTTTCCGGGCCCGCTTGTCTTGCCGGGCCCACGCCAAAGAGATCGGTCTGTCCAGCCGCTTCGGCCCTCGCATGCTGTTCCGCCCGCCGGGTAGCAGTCGGTAATTGATGCATCAAAGTGGCGCGATTTGGTCCGAGCGTATCCAGCGCTCCCGCTCTGATCAGCGCCTCCATAACACGTCGGTTTGCTTTCTGGAGGTCTGCTCGCGTGCAAAGATCAGCAAGGCTGTGGAACGCCCCGCCTGATTCCCGTTCCCTGATGACGGCCTCGACAGCGCCTTGTCCCACGCCCTTGATCGCTCCCAGCCCATAACGAAGTGAAGCTTGTCCGGAAACGGCAAATCCATAGCGCGATTCATTGATATCCGGCGGCTCAACAAGGAGTCCCATTCGTTCGCATTCATCGATCAGTGTTACTACTTTGTCGGTGTGATCCATATCCGCCGACAGAACCGCGGACATGAACGCCTCGGCGTAATGGGTTTTCAGCCAGGCCGTTTGATAAGCGAGCAGTGCGTATGCAGCGGAGTGACTCTTGTTGAACCCGTACCCTGCAAATTTCTCCATCAGATCGAATATGTATGTGGCGATGCCATGGGCGACACCGCGCGAAACCGCGCCCTCGACAAAAACAGACCGTTGCTTCGCCATTTCCTCCGGCTTCTTCTTGCCCATCGCACGCCGCAGAAGATCGGCAGCACCCAGACTGTAGCCAGCCAGGACCTGGGCGATTTGCATGACCTGTTCCTGGTAGAGAATCACGCCGTAAGTCGGTTTTAGAATCGCTTCCAGATCAGGGTGAAAGTAGTCGACAGGCTCTTTGTTCCGACCATGCTTGCGGTTGATGAAATCATCCACCATGCCTGACTGCAGTGGACCCGGGCGGAAAAGAGCGACAAGCGCAATAATGTCATCGAAGCTGTCCGGTTGGAGTCGCTTGATCAGATCTTTCATGCCACGGGATTCGAGCTGGAATACGGCGGTCGTTTCATGCGACTTCAACAACTCGTACGTTTTTCGATCATCGAGCGGGATGGTTCTTATATCGACCAACTCCTCACCCTTATCGCGGGCATCGTTGATCGTCTCCACCGCCCGGTGGATAACCGTAAGAGTTCGCAATCCGAGAAAGTCGAATTTCACCAGCCCGACAGCCTCGACATCGTCTTTGTCGTATTGGCTGACCAGGTTGCCTCCCCCTTCCTCGCAGAACAGGGGAGTGAAATCCGTCAACTTACCCGGAGCGATGACGACACCGCCCGCGTGCTTGCCCGCGTTCCTGACGATACCCTCTAGCTGTCTGGCAAGGTCGATTGTCGTGTGGACCTCATCATCCTTGTGGTAGAGGCGCTGGAGCTCTTCTTCCTGGTCGAGCGCCTTGTCGAGGGTCATGCCGATTTCGAAGGGAATCAGCTTGGCGATTCGATCTACAAAACCATACGGGTGGCCGAGGATTCTTCCAACGTCCCTCACCACCGCTCGCGCAGCCATCGTTCCAAACGTAATGATCTGGGATACGCTCTGCCGCCCGTAGCGATCCGCGACATAATCGATGACCCGATCCCGCCCATCCATGCAGAAATCGATATCGAAGTCCGGCATTGAGACCCGTTCAGGATTTAGAAATCGTTCGAAAAGTAACTCGTAACGCAATGGATCCAGATCGGTGATGCCAAGCACACAGGCAACCAGCGAGCCCGCGCCCGATCCCCTACCGGGCCCTACCGGCACCCCATTGTCCTTTGCCCATTGGATGAAATCGGCCACGATCAGGAAGTAGCCCGGATATCCCATCCCGCATATGACATCAAGTTCTGTCTTGAGCCGCTCGTCGTAGTCATTGGCCGAGACTTCGATATGGCCGCTGCTTCCCCGTAGCAATTCGGGCATGCGCTGCGTCAGTGCATCGGTCGCCGTTTGTCTCAGATAGCTCCCTGCCGTCATCCCCCTGGGAACTGGAAATTCGGGCAGAATGCTGTCGCCAAGGCGGAGGCCCAGGCTACAGCGTTTCGCGATCTCAATCGTGTTCTCAAGCGCCTCGGGCAAATCTGCAAACAAAGCCGCCATTTCGTCGGCTGTCTTGAGATATTGCTCTTCGCTGTAGGATCTTGGCCGGCCCGGGTCACTCAGGGTACGTCCCTGCTGTATGCACACCCTGGCCTCGTGGGCTTCGAAGTCGGCGCGATCCAGAAACCGCACATCGTTGGTGGCCACAACCGGAATTGACGCACTGGATGCAAGAACGATGGCTGCCTTATTGTAGGTTTCTTCTCCCCTGCGACCGGTGCGCCTCAATTCAAGATAGTACCTGTCAGGGAAATAGCGCTGCCAGAACCTGATGGCCGCTTCGGCATCGTCGGGCCTGTTCGACAGGAGGGCACGGCCAACGTCCCCATCCTTGCCTCCCGAGAGGATGATCAGGCCATCTGACAAGCCCTCGACAAACCACTCTCGTCGGATCAAGGGTCGGCCCTGGCTTCGTGGCTCTAGATAGCTGCGACTGACCAAACGACACAGATTCCGGTACCCGGCTTCGTTTTGGCACAGCAACACAATTTTGGATGGCTCGCCCTGATCCGCTTCGTCGAGCCATGCATCAACCCCTACCAAAGGCTTTATACCCTTCGCCAGCGCCGCCTTGTAGAAGCGCACCATGCCAAACAGATTGCTCTGGTCGCTTAGCGCCACCGCGGGCATACCTGACTCAGAAACGGCCTCCATCAATGGCCGAATTCTGACCACGCCGTCAACGAGAGAAAACTCAGAGTGCAAATGCAGATGGACAAACTCAGTCATCTTCAGGCCGCCGCCCCGGCGTATTCGCTAACCGGCCGGAAACTACGCCGATGGATCGGGCACGGACCGTTTCTTCTGAGCGCATCGAAATGCGCCGCCGTCGGGTATCCCTTGTGACGTTCGAAACCGAATCCGGGATATCTTTCCGCCATCGATTCCATCAATCTGTCCCTGAAAACCTTCGCGATAATCGAGGCCGCGCTGATTTCACCCACCTCGCGGTCACCTCCAACAATGGCCTCAACTGTACAACCTGGTTCCGCGGCCAGTACTGGACAACGATTTCCATCCACCCGGACATGATCCGGTCTGACATGCAGACCCAGTACCGCCCGGTGCATGGCCAGCATGGTTGCATTGAGTATATTGAGTGCATCAATCTCGGCAGGATCACACCAGGCGATAGACCAGCTCAGAGCGCTGCGGCGAATCTCTCCCGACAATGTGGACCGTCGCGCCGCGCTCAGGCGCTTGGAATCATCGAGTCCTGACGGGATCACCAGCGGATCCAGTATGACCGCCGCGGCAACAACCGGACCTGCCAACGGTCCCCGACCGACCTCATCGACACCTGCACAACAGCGCGATCCGAAAAGGGGCAGCGCCGCCTGTGACGAACAGCTTTTCAATCGTCTATGCTCCCCGACTCCAACCCACACAGCCCGGCGACTGCTTCAGCCGCACGACAATCGGCGTTGCGTCGCAGGACACCGTGTATCTGATCGAAATCCTCGATAAGAGAATCGCTTTGCGCCGGATCATCAAGAAATTTCAGCACCGCCTGCCCGAGTCTCTGAGGTGTAATTTCATCCTGCAATATTTCCGGCACCAATTCCCTGCCCGCCAACAGGTTCGGGAGAGCGAATTTGTCAGTCTTTAGCAGTCGGAAGGTTTTCAAAACGAATTGCGACACTGGGGAAACCCGATAGGCTACTACCATCGGGCGCTTTATCAAGGTCGCTTCCAGCGTCGCCGTGCCGGAAGCCATTAGCGCCACGTCCGCCGCCGCAATCGCGTCATGTGATCGCCCCTCGAATACCCGCACGTCGATGCCAGCTGCCAGATTCCGCAGGCTGCACGAGAATATCGACATAAGATCAGGACGCGTCATCGGTGCCAGGAAGACCAGATCCTTGCGCTGCTCCGCGAGCCAGGCGGCGGTCGATGCAAAGTCGTCGGCCAAAGCGCGCACCTCCGAGCTTCGACTACCAGGCAAGAGCGCTACCACCTGACCTCCCGATGCCAGCTCAAGACGGGAGCGTGCAGATGATTGATCGGATCGACGAGGAATCTGGTCAGCCAAAGGGTGGCCCACAAATCGGGCGGGGACACCGGCCTCTTCGTACGGCCGGGTCTCAAATGGCAGCAGGCACAAGACAAGGTTGGCGGCTCGCTTTATTTTGTTTACACGGCGAGGCCGCCATGCCCACAGCGACGGGCTCACGTAGTGGACGGTCCGTATGCCCTTGCGACGGAGCGCCAGTTCCAGCCCAAGATTGAAATCCGGTGAATCGATGCCTACAAACACATCCGGCTGCCAGCATTCAAGACGATCACGCAGCTTCTTCCGCAACCGGATCAATTCCGGCAGGCGGCGAACAACTTCTCCCAACCCCATGACCGCGAGCCGATCGTATCCGAACCAGCTTGTGCAGCCCTCGGCAATCATCCGTGGACCCGCAACACCTGCAAACTCGGCATTGGGACAAAGTTGCCGAATGGAGCGTATAAGCCCGGCGCCAAGAAGATCGCCCGAGGATTCGCCAGCCACCACACCCACTTTCAGGGGCGCGCGCAATTTCGGGGGATTATCGGCTTGCGGCCGCATAGGCGAAATGTCCTTGTTCGACACTGCCCCTATCGCACGATGCCACGTGTAGCCCGACGCAGCGATTCAACCAGCACCTCGAGCTCCGGTTGGCTCTCGGTCTTTTGTTCAATTTCCTTTAGCGCATCTTCCAGCTTGAGGCCGGAACGATAAAGGACCTTGTAGGCGCGCCGAACGTTCTGGATTTGCTCGTTTGTAAAACCCCGTCTGCGCAGACCCTCGCTATTGATCCCGCGGGGAACCGCCGGCTGGCCCGAAACCATGCAATAGGCGGGAACATCGCGATTGACGGCGCTGTGCATGCCAAGAAAAGCGTAAGACCCTATCTGGCAAAACTGGTGCGCTCCGGAAAACCCGCCGAGAACCGTGCAATTGCCGACGGTGACATGTCCGGCCAGGGTGCAGTTATTGGCAAGGACATTGTCATTACCGACCGTCGTATCGTGGGCGACATGGACATAGGCCATCAACCAGTTGTCATCACCCATACGGGTCACGCCCTTATCCTCCTTTGTTCCGCGATTCAGTGTGCAGCACTCGCGTATGGTGTTGCGGTCACCGATTTCCAGTCGTGTAGCCTGCCCCTTGTATTTCTTGTCTTGCGGATCGTCACCGATTGAAGCGAACTGGAAGATTCTGTTTTCCCTGCCGATCCTGGTTGGGCCCTTGATGACGACATGCGGGCCGATGTGAGTATCGTCACCAACAATGACACCATCACCGACGATGCTATACGGACCAATATTGACCCCGGCTCCGATCTCGGCACCGGGATCAATAATAGCCGTTTCGTGGATCACGAATCGCCCACCTTGGGCGCTACCATGATCTCCACGCTGGCGGCTTTTGACCCATCGACTTCGGCGATACCGCTGAAGCGCCAAAGCCCCCTGATAATTCTGTCGAAACTTACCCTGAGTACCAGTTGATCGCCCGGCACGACTGGCTTGCGAAAACGCGCCTTGTCGAGGCTCACGAGAAGGAAAGTCGTATCCTCGTCCGGTCCCTGCCCCTTTGTCGCAAACGCCAGCAGACCACAAGCCTGCGCAAGCGCCTCAATAATCAGTACGCCTGGCATCAAGGGTAAGTGGGGGAAGTGTCCCTGAAAAAACGGTTCATTGATCGTTACGTTTTTCACCGCCACCAACGATTCACCCGGCGTACACTCGATCACCCGGTCTACCAGCAGAAATGGGTATCTGTGTGGCAGCAAGGACGTGATTTTCTCGATATCCATGATGGTGTCAGTCATCAGCTTCCCCCTCATTAGCTGTTTTTTGTTTCAGATCCAGCTCAAGCCTTGCCAGCCGCCTGGCCATCTTGTCGAGCTTGCGGAATCGTGCTGCATTTCGGCGCCAGAGGCCGGTCTCCTCCATGGCCAGCGCTCCGGAGTACACACCGGCCTGCTTAATCGAGCGACCGACTACTGTCTGTCCCGTGACGACTACATCGTCAGCAATCTCGAGATGACCGGCTATGCCCACCTGGCCGGCAATCATGCAGCGTCGACCGATAACCGAACTGCCGGATATACCGACGCAACCGGCGATGACGGTGTGTTCTCCAATGATAACGTTATGTCCGACCTGAATCTGGTTGTCCAGCTTGACGCCATTGCCGATTACGGTGTCCTTAATCGAACCACGATCAATGGTCGTATTCGCACCGACTTCGACGTCGTCTCCCAATACGACTGCTCCCAATTGGGGTACCTTTATCCAACCGGATTCACCTTTGGCGATCCCGAACCCGTCGGAACCGATCACGACCCCGGGCTGAAGTATCGCCCTGTCGCCGATTTTCGCTCGCTGACAAATCGTGACACGCGAAACAAGCCGGCAATCCGCGCCAATTATCGAACCAGCCCCTATCGTGCACCCAGGCCCGACAAAGCTCCGCGGGCCAATGTGGACGTCTTCCTCTACAACGCTGAACGCGCCCACGGTGACGTTCTCGCCGAGTTTTGCATTCTCATCAACGACTGCGTGTTCGCTGACACCCGGCGATTGCCTGAGCAAGGGAAACAGGAATCCGGCGATCTGCGCATAGACGTAATACGGATTGGTGTGAACAAGCGCCGGCACCGGGCAATTTGCCGCGTCTCCGGGGGCGAGAATGACGGCGGCCGCCTGTGTGGCAGACAACAGAGGGCGATAGTGAGGGTTGGCAAGAAATGCAATCGCCTCGGGGCCAGCCCCATCGAGGGTTCCGACCGCGCTTATCCTGGTATCAGGGTCGCCCTCGACGACACAGTCGAAGCGATCGCCAAGCTCACCGAGCGTTGTGCTCATGGCTATCCCGCTCTAGCCCGCATATTACGTGCGATTCGTGCCTTGCACCCAAAGGGCATTACAAATCCGAACATTTTGGATCACAACCTGGTTCGCTCAGAATAAATCCGCAGTTCCCTAGTTAGAACTCGTGCCATTCTGGCTTTTTGCTATGAGGGCATCCAGAATTTGCTGTGTAATGTCCACGGTATCCGAGGCGTACACGACGCCCCCTGCATCACTAATAATGAGATCGTAGTTCTGTGCCTGCGAGAATGTCTGCACTTCACCGATTAGCATTCTCTGCAGACCACCGAGTTCCTCATTTCTTCTCAGGCTCAGATCTTCAGCAAATTCAGATTTTGCGCGATTGAAGTCCCTTTGCTGATCACGGTAGTCACGTTCCAGCTCGCGTCGTTCATCCTCGCTCATGAATCCTTCGCCCTGTTGCAGGCGCTCCTCGAGTCCCTTGATCCGCTCTTCACGTGCTCTTAGATCCCGCTGGCGAGGGGCGAACTCTTCCTGCAGTGCGCGCTGACTGGATTGCGCCTGGGGCGCCTCGTCAAGCAGGCGACTAAAGCTGACCACTCCGATCCTGACGTCCTGGCCGGTGGCGAGTCCGCCACCCAGCAGCAGTGCCGCAACCAGCGCGACACGCACACACAAGCCTGTTTTTGTCATACCGTTCGAGTCCTTATTGCTGTACGGGGGGCTTGGGAACATCTGAATTATTCATGAACTCGTCTCCCGTGCTCAGCCCAGAATAAGTCAGATGTTCCCTAGAATGCCGAGCCCACCGAAAACTGGAATTTTTCTATCTCGTCTTTGTCATCGTCGTTCAGCGGAATACCATAGCTGAAACGGAAAACACCCATCGGAGACAACCATTCAGCGGCCACGCCGACCGAGTGTTTCATGCTACTCAGGTCAAAATCAAAGTCTTCCGGCACGACGTTGTTCTGATCGTCAAATCCGAAGAAACGGGTGCTATCGGTGGAGAATACATTACCCACGTCGTAGAACAAACTGGCTCGAGACTTGCCCTGGAATTTTTCCGGGATCGGGACAAGCAACTCCATCTGGCTCGCTACCAGAACATTGCCCCCATAGGGATTCCCAAGGCTGTCAAAGGGACCCAGGCGTCCTTCCTTATAGCCTCTCACGGTGTTGGGTCCGCCACCAAAGAATCGCTTGTAGGGCGGCAGCGCGGTCGTATTGCCGAATTCTTTTCCATAGGAGGTTTCGCCCCGCCACTTGACGCCCCACTGCCCTATGATGGGCCAGTACTTAACCCAGTCATACCGCAACGTATAAAACTCGACCTCACTTCCGGGTCCGGTAACCGAAAACCCGAGTCGTTGTCGTGCACCACGATCGGCGAAAAGCGCCCGATTCCTGCTGTCATAGGTCCAGCCTCCTACAAGTTCGTAGGCGATGAAATCAGTCTTGGTAAAGATGATGCTGCCACCGCCGCCCGTGTCGATCGCCTCAACCCTCGAGTTACCGTTCAGTGCGACCCATTCTTTTTGCTGGAAAGAGCTGCCGTCGCTGGCAGTCATTTCGGCGCTTTGGAATGCGAATCCAAAGCGAATCCGCGAATACTCCGAAATCGGGTATCCCCACTCCGTGCCCACCGTCCATGTCTTTTGATCGATATCGGAAGATCCGTTGGTAAATTGCGTCACGTCCCGATAAGACAGCGACATGGTCCGGGAAACCCCGTTTGGCGTCACATAGGGATTGGTGTAGGACATGCGATACACCGTGATGAACTCACTGGTATTGATATCGGCTTCGATTCTGTTGCCTGTCCCCATGAAATTGGTATGGACAAAATTACCGTTCAGCAACACACCCTGGGCGCCCGAGAAACCGACGCCACCGCCAAACGAGCCCGGTTGTCCATCAGCGACCGTAAAGTCCAGATCGACAAGATCGTCACTATCCGGAACGGGGCTGGTATCGGAAGAGACTTCCTCCAGAAACGGCAGTCTCCTGAGACGTTGCTCCGACCGTTTGACCAGGCGATTCGACAGGAAAGCGCCCTCCATCTGCCTCATCTCGCGTCGCAGAACCTTGTCCTGAACGGCGGTGGAGCCATGAAAGTTGATCCGCCTCACATAGGCCCGTTTGCCAGGATCTACGTAGAATGTCACAGACACTTCACTGTTCTCGATGTCCATATCGGTCACAGGCTCTATTCTTGCGAAGGCATAACCCTCCTCGCCCAAACGATAACTGATCAGATCCGAGGTCTGGGTGAGTGCGCGGCGGGAAAACGTCTGTCCTGGTTTTGCAAGAATCAGATGCTGCAACTGCTGTTCGGGCACCACCAGGTCGCCCGCAAGCTTGATCTCGGAGATGATGAAAGGTTCGCCTTCCTCGACATTGATCGTGATGTAAATACTCTGTCTGTCCGGCGAAATCTGGACCTGTGTAGACTCGACCTCGAACGCGGCGTAGCCGCGATCCATGTAAAAGGACCGCAGGGATTCGATGTCGCCTATCAGCCCTTCGCGCTCGTAGCGATCATCCTGTTTATAAAACGACAGCATATTCGGCGTATCGAGCTTGAATTGCTTGCGAATCTCCTCATCCGAGAAAGCGTAATTGCCGACGATGTTGATCTGGCGAATCTTCGCACGCTTGCCTTCGACGATATTGATGGAGATATCGACCAGGTTGTCCGGTAACTCCTCGACCTCGACATCCACGATCACGCTGTACTTGCCGCGGCTAAAGTACTGGTCGGTCAGAAATTGCTCGACATTTTCCAGCACCGAACGATCGAATGTACGTCCCGTTGCCAGTCCGACTCCACGCAGCGATTCCTCGAGATCATCCGTTTCAATGTCCTTGTTACCAGTGATCGTAAAAGACTTGATGGACGGTCTCTCGCGAACAACAATAATCAGAACACTACCGTCTCTCCTGAATTCCACATCGTTGAAAAGACCGGTTCCATAGACAGCGCGCATCGCCTCATCGATACGTTGTTGATCGATCGTGTCGCCGATACTGATTGGAAGGTAGTTGTAGACAGTGCCTTCAGCAATCCTCTGAAGGCCCTCTACCCGCATATCCCGCACGACAAAACCAGACTGCGCCGCAGTCGTAGCGCTCCACAGCAATACGATCAGCATCACTGAAGAGAATAGCGCCCGTACCGTTATCGCCCGCACAGTAGTCATCCGGTCAGGTTGACGATATCGTTGTAGAAGGCGAAGCTCATCAGGATAAGCAGGAGGGCTATGCCCACTTGTTGTCCCAGCATCTGGGCACGCTCCGAAACCGGACTGCCCTTCACGACCTCGGCGAGCTGATAGGCGATCTGCCCACCATCCAGCATCGGCACGGGAAGCAGGTTAAGGATTCCCAGGCTGATGCTGACGATCGCGAGAAAATTGAGAAACGAAGCCAGACCCGCTCTTGCGGTGTATCCGGCGACCTGGGCGATGTTGATCGGTCCGCTGATGTTTCTTGCGGACACATCACCTCTCAACATCCTGTAGATCAGCCGTACTGTCAGCGACGACATCTCCCAGGTGCGACCCATCGCCTGCCCCAGCGAGTCCAGCGGACCGAAACGCTGCACGGCAAGAATTCCGTCATACAGGCCCTCGGGAACACGCACACCCGCGCCGATACGGCCTATTCGACCCTCGTCCGTCTCCACTGATCCTATCTGCAGCGACAGCGGTTGTAACGAACCGTCCCTGCTTATCTCCAGGGCGACAACGGTTCCGGGTCTCGACCGTACAAAGTCAACCCATTCCCTCCAGTCATTTACCGGCTCACCGTCCGCCGTGACAATCAGATCACCACTCATCAGACCGGATTGCTCAGCGCTGCCGCCGACCGTCACATCGCCGATCAGCGGGGGGAGGACGGGTCGCCACGGCGCCATCCCAAGCCGTGGGAACAACTCTCCCGGCTCGGTGAAGGAGCGCCTCTCGCCGTCGACCTCGATCAGGACACTTCGCGAATCGCCATCTGCTCCGCGCACGGTCATCGCTATCCGGCCATCCGCAACCAGCGTGTCCAGAATACCCAGCTGAGCGGCCATCATGCTGGCGGTGGCCTTGCCGTCAACGGAAACAATTTCATCGCCCGCCAAAACACCCGCCTCGGCAGCGAGGGATCCGGCCTCTACTGCACCAATAACCGGCTTCAAATGAGTTACACCGGTGACAAACATCAGCCAGTACGCCGCGACGGCGAAAATAAAGTTGAATATTGGCCCTGCAGCCAGAATTGCAATCCGTACGCCCGTCGTCTGGTTGTTAAACGCCCTATGCTTGTCGGCTTCGTCCACCGGACCTTCCCGTTCATCAAGGAGCTTGACGTAGCCTCCGAGCGGAATCGCCGCGATCGCGTACTCCACCTGGTCGGGTCCGGCGGTTTTGCTCCAGATCGGTTTACCAAAGCCAAGACAGAACCTCAGGACCTTTACGCCCAGCCTTCTGGCCACCCAGAAGTGGCCGAATTCGTGAACGGTCACAAGCAATCCGAGGGCCAGTATGAAAGCCAGAATGGAGGTGATTATTTCAATCATGGTTCCCTATAGGTTCCTTAGAGCCGCGAACTTTTGATTTTTTCACGCGCCAGCTCGCGAGCCACACGATCTGTTTCGAGAACTTCCGCAACGCTATTTGGCATGTCGACGGCATATTGTGCCAGAACAGACTCGACGATCCCCGCGATAGCGCAAAAAGAAATCTCCTGTTTAAGAAATGCGGCGACCGCTACCTCGTTGACCGCATTCAGGACTATTGGTGCCCCGCCACCCTGTCTCGATGCATCCATTGCCAGCCCCAGACAGGGAAAACGGTTCAAATCGGGCGCACGAAACTCCAGTTTGCCCAGAGCCACCAGGTCGAGGCGACCAACACCCGAGGGGATACGCTCCGGCCACCCGAGGGCGTACGCTATGGGTGTCCTCATGTCGGGATTCCCGAGTTGCGCCAGAGTGGAGCCATCCGTGTACTGGACCAGCGAATGAACGACACTTTGGGGGTGGATCACGACTTCTATGCGATCCACGGTCGTAGCGAATAGACAGCACGCTTCGATGACCTCCAGTCCCTTGTTCATCAGCGTGGCCGAATCGACCGAGATCTTCCTGCCCATAACCCACTTGGGATGGGCACAGGCCTGATCCGGCGTCACCATTGTGAGTTTCTCCAGCGGCGTGTCGAGAAAAGGCCCACCCGACGCCGTCAGAACAATGCGAACGACACCATCGAGCTGCCCGTCGGGCAAAGACGCCCCTGGCAGGCATTGAAATATCGCGTTGTGTTCGCTGTCGATCGGGATGAGTTCGCCGCCGCCCCTATGGATTGCCTTGATGAGCAAATCGCCAGCCATGACGGCGGACTCTTTGTTGGCCAGCAGAACACGCTTTCCCGAATCGGCCGCCGCAAGTGTGGGCAACAAACCCGCAGCGCCAACAATGGCCGCCATCACGCTATCGACGGACGGCAAGGTGGCGGCCTCCTCCAAACCCTCCGGCCCGCAGGAGGCGCGCGTGCCGAGTCCCGACTCGCGTAAACCCGCAGCCAGTGACGAAAATGCGGAAGGATCCGCTATGACGGCCAGCTCGGGTTGGAATTCTCTGCATTGATCGACAAGGAGTTGATAATTCGAGTTGGCCGTCAGCGCCCTGATCCCGAGATGCGACGGGTTGCGGCGCACCACATCCAGCGTGCTTACACCGACACTGCCGGTCGATCCGAGTACCGCTAGCCCGCTACACCGCTGTTCCGTCATGACAGCGCCTCTCAGCCGCCAAGGATGGCACCCATACCGAGGAAAAACACCGGTAGAGCGGCCAGCAGACTATCGATTCGGTCCAGTACTCCACCATGCCCCGGAAACAGGGTTCCGGTGTCTTTTATCCCTTCGCTGCGCTTGAACATGCTGATCGTCAGGTCACCCAGGACTGAAACGGTGGCGATCAGCAGTCCCAGCCCGGCCATCATCGGTACATGCATACCGGCCCACAGTCCGACGCAGCCAGCGACCAGTGCCGAGGCGGCCGCACCGCCTGCCACGCCTTCCCAGGTCTTACCCGGACTCACCGAAATCGCGAGTTTCAGCCTACCGAAAAAACGACCGGCGAAAAATGCCCCGATGTCTGCTGCAGCCACGAGGCCAAAGAGCAGCAATGCCCAGCGCGGCCCCCAGTCCGTCAGCAACTTCGTCACCAGCAGCCAGGCGATCGACAGCACCAGAAGTCCCGAAATTATCGTATATGCCCTCGGAATCGGCACCGGGAACCGCAACATCCAGACCAGGCTGGTGAAGATGATGGCAAGATCGATCCAGGCCAGGGGCAACAAACCGATCTGTGGAACGACAAACCGGTCCAGGAGTATCGCTACGAAAAGCACGGATGCTACAAACAGGCCACGGCTCTGCGATGTCCGGAATGTGGCCAGGCCCGCCCATTCCCACGCACCGATCAGCAGCAGCAGACCAAACAGCAGACTGCCTGTCCCCGGCGACACAACGAACAGCGCAATTAGCAGGCCGGCCGCCAGGAAAAGCGCGGTCATGAGTCTCTGTTGAATCACTCAGGCACCCCTGACCGTGTCGACTAGCTGCCCAAATCGACGCTCTCTTCCGGCGTAGAATGACAATGCCTCTTCCAGTTTATTCTCATCGAAGTCCGGCCACAGGCAATCGTCGAAAAAAAACTCTGAGTAGGCCAGATTCCATATCAGAAAATTGCTGATCCTCCACTCGCCACCGGTTCTCACCAGGAGATCCGGATCCGGCAGGCCGGCGAGACCGAGGTAGCTGGAGAACATTGCCTCATCGATATCATCGGGTTCCAGATTTCCTGCAACCGCTTCAGAGGCGAGCTTTCTGGCCGCTTCGACGATATCCAGACGACCGCCGTAGCCCAGTGCCACGACGAGAATCAGACCGTCGTTACCGCGTGTCTTATTCTCCGCTGCAACCATGCGGGCGCTGATTGTCTCATCAAGTTGAGACCGGTCGCCGATAAATCGCAGCCGGACCCCTTTCCTGGCCAGTTCACCCACCTCACGATCCAGAGCCTCGATCATCAGACGCATTAGGGTGCCTACTTCCTTGCGGGGGCGATTCCAGTTTTCGCTGCTGAAAGCGAAAACCGTGAGTACCTGGATACCGCGTCTTGCACATACCTCGACCGTCGCACGCAACGCTTTTACGCCTGATCGGTGGCCAGCAGTGCGTGGCAAGCCTCTTTTTCGCGCCCAACGACCATTTCCATCCATGATAATCGCCACATGCCTGGGCAGGCGATCGCGTGCGGCAGGTCCCTGTTGCGAGCTTACTCCCTCCATTGCACGGCAGGCCGGAAGACCCCTCAGACCTCCATCAACTCGGCTTCCTTGCCACCCAGAATCTCGTCGACCCGGGCAACATGGCGGTCGGTACGCGCCTGGATATCTTCGTGTGCCTTGCGATCCTCATCTTCCGTGATCTCTTTCTCCTTGAGCAGTTCCTTGACGTGATGCAAGGCGTCACGGCGAATGTTCCTGATCGCAACTCGCGCACCCTCGGCCTCGTGTCTAACGATGCGCACCATATCCTTGCGCCGTTCTTCAGTCAGCGCGGGCAATGGGACCCGAATAACACCCCCGGCAGTCACCGGACTCAGACCAAGGTCGGATTTGAGAATGGCCTTCTCGACGGCAGGAACCATCGACTTTTCCCATGGGGTCACGGTCAGGGTCCGTGCGTCTTCAACACCGATGCCCGATACCTGGCTTAACGGCACTTCTGATCCGTAGTACTCAATCGTCACGTGATCCAGCAGGCTGGTATGCGCACGTCCTGTCCGGAGTTTTTTTAATTCCTGCTCGAAGGCAGCAATGCTCTTGTCCATGCGGAGATCCGCATCCTTCTTGATGTCGTTCAGCATATCTGCCAGCTCCCCTGTGTTTTCAGGCTACTTCAGCCACCTCGCTGGTCACGAGAGTGCCAACATCCTCTCCGTGCAGCACGCGCAGAAGATCGCCCTGATTCCTGACATTGAAGACACGTAGCGGTACATGATTGTCGCGACACATCACGACCGCGGTGGCATCCATAATGCCCAGCTTATCTGCCAATACCTGATCAAAAGTCAGGCGGGAATAACGTTTCGCATCCGGGTGGTCGACAGGGTCGGCATCAAACACACCGTTAACTTTGGTCGCCTTCAGCAGCAGGTCCGCTCCGATTTCGATCGCTCTCAGAATCGCGGCGGTGTCTGTGGTGAAAAACGGATTACCGGTTCCGGCCGCCAGCAGGACGACCCGGCTCTTCTCCAGGTGTCTGATGGCCCTGCGCCGAATGTAATCCTCGCAGACCGCGTTGATAATCAGGGCGGACATCACCCTTGCATGGACGCCGAGTTTCTCAAGTGCATCCTGCATCGCCAGGGAATTCATAACCGTCGCCAGCATACCCATCTGATCGCCGGTTACCCTGTCCATGCCGGCCTCGGCAAGCCCAGCGCCCCTGAAAATATTGCCTCCGCCAATGACCACGGCAATCTGCACGCCCATCTCACGAACATCTCGTATCTCGCTGGCTATACGAATGAGCGTCGTCGGATCAATGCCGTAGTCGCCACCACCCAACAAAACCTCACCGCTGAGTTTGAGAACAATACGCTTCGGGCTGCGACCGATCTTGCTCATTAGAACTTGCCTGTGACCTGGGGAACCTTTGATTTATTCTGAGTGAAGTAGATTGTGATCCAAAATGTTCAGATTTCTTGATGCCCTTTGGGTGCAAGGCGCGAATCGCACGTAATAGCCGGCTATTGCGAAGATTTGCAACGCAGATGCCGGGCATTTTGGATGACAAGGTACGAGTTCATGAATAAATCAGAGGTTCCTGAAATAAAAAACCCCGCACAGAGGCGGGGCTCCTCAACCTAGTGTAACGCAAAATCGCGATCCAGGTGTTTACTCGCCTCGCGCCTGGGCCATGACTTCTTCGACAAAATTCTCTTGCTTCTTCTCGATGCCCTCACCGACCTCGAAGCGCGCGAATCCGGATATCGTGGCAGCATCCCGTTCGAGAAGCTGGCCGACCGTGACGTCTTCGTCCCTCACGAAATCCTGGCCAAGAAGAGTGACCTCCGCCAGGTACTTGCGCAATCGCCCTGCCACCATTTTGGTAACGATCTGCTCCGGCTTGCCCTCATTGCGGGCCTGCTCCGACAAGATCTCCTTTTCCTTCGCAAGAACATCGCCAGGAATATCGTCGGCGCCTAGGTAGGCAGGACCGGTAGCAGCCACATGCATGGCGACATTTTTCGCCAGCTCGTCATTGCCACCGCTCATTCCAACCAATACGCCAATGCGGCTGCCGTTATGCATATACGCGCCCACGCGGTCATCTGCGGAAACGAGTTCCACACGTCGTACATTGATGTTTTCGCCCAGCTTGGCAATGAGGTTTCGTCGGGTCTCCTCGACTGTCGCGTCGCCGTCGATTGACTCCTTCATCAGATCTTCCAGTCCGCCGACCGACCCGGACAGTGCGGCATCAGCGACGGCGCTTGCGAATGCGATGAAATCATCGCCACCCGCGACAAAATCCGTTTCGCAGTTCACCTCCGCCAGCGCTGCGGTTTTTCCGTCATCGGACATGCTGATCGCGATCAGGCCCTCGGCCGCCACACGCCCGGCTTTCTTGTCCGCCTTGGCCAGACCGGTCTTGCGCATCAGATCTATTGCTGCATCCAGATCTCCGTCCGTTTTTACCAGTGCTTTCTTGCACTCCATCATGCCGGCACCGGTACGCTCTCGAAGCTGTTTCACTTCGGCTGCGGTAATCCTCATTAGTTTGATACCTCGGATTGATAAGATTGTTTGCGACGGCCTCCCGTATGAGGCACGTCCGGATCTTGCGGCCCAGGAAGAGCAGGAGGCGGCGATTCGGGGTCGAACGCCGCCTCTACATCAGACGTCCGTTTCGGCCTTATCGTCGTCCGCGGGCTTGCTTTCCGCTGTTTCAGGCTTGCTTTCCGTCTTCTCAGACTTCGTGGTTGCCTTCTTTGACTTTGCCGCAACTTTTTTTGGCTTGGCAGCGACTTTCTTTGACTTGACAGGCGTCTTTTTCGCCTTCGGCGCCGCTTTCTTTTTCACCGCGGCTTTCGGGGGCTCCACCTTGCTCGATTCTGTCTCGACCTTCTCCGCCTTTGGCTCGTCTGCCTTGGCTGCCTTTGGCTCGTCTGCCTTGGCTGCCTTTGGCTCGTCTGCCTTGGCTGCCTTTGGCTCGTCTGCCTTGACTGCCTTTGACTCGTCTGCCTTGGCCTCCACAACCTCGGTCACTGCGGCAGCCGAAGCTGGTTCGTCAGCCGTTACTTCCGCAACCGTCTCTTCAGGAGCCGCTTCTGAGGCCTTTTCCGCGGGCTTTTCGGCAACAGGCGCTACGACCTTTATCTCCGGCTTCACAGCTGTCTTGCGTGTTCCCGCCTTCTTGCGCCGCGAACCTGGAGAAGCCTCCCGGGACACAGCTTTCGGCCGGCCTTTGTCGTCGAGCTCGACGAATTCGTCCTGACTCTGCGGCACAACAGGCACATCCGACTTGCCTTCAAGCACGGCGTCAGCGATGCCCCTGGCATACAACTCGACCGCCCTCATTGCGTCATCGTTACCAGGTACGACGTAGTCCACATCACTGGGAGAACAATTCGTATCGACGATTGCGACCACCGGGATGCCGAGTTTCCTGGCCTCGGCAAGCGCGATCTTTTCATGCCCGACATCGACGATAAAGAGAGCATCAGGCAAAGAGCCCATCTTCTTGATGCCGCCCAGGCTACGCTCCAGTTTTTCCATTTCGCGGGTCAGGCCGAGCGCTTCCTTCTTGACCAGCTGGCTGAAACCACCCTCGGCGGCCTGAGCCTCGAGATCGGTGAGTCTCTTCACCGATTGCTTGACGGTCTTGTAGTTGGTCAGCATCCCGCCCAGCCAGCGGCGTGTCACATGGGGCATGCCACAGCGATCGGCCTCCTGCTGCATGCAAT